>OBMA010001896.1_pt1 | contig 12551 bp, 8 predicted proteins | sample 1539141 | NCBI WGS metagenome assembly OBMA01 (sample SAMEA3991484, study PRJEB22521) | metagenome | biome: anthropogenic terrestrial biome; feature: sewage plant; material: raw primary sludge | place: Sweden | collected 2012-09-26 | reverse complement strand
AACAAATAGTAAATAGTAAATGATTAAATGGTAAATGACTACTGTTTCCTCATTGTCATCATCATTTCCCTTTCTTCCACAGTCACTTTCGATTCATCGGCTTTGCTGATGTCCAGTTTGAATTCGCGTGCAAAGAAATCGTACACCGCCCGGCGTTTGTTGATGCCAAAGTCGTGACGCTCATCGGGCAGATGCACATTACTGACTTTATCTGCTGCATTGTAAAAGCCATAAATGCGTTGCAGATACGGAAATTCAAGTGTAGGCACAGAAGCCGTCCAATCCTTCCCATCGGAAATAACGCAGACAGGCTTCGGAGCAAAAGCGGCCATCATTTCAGCATTATTAGTACCGCCACAGGCCAATGAAACAGGCATTCCGCTCTCGCACGGACAACCGCCATCGAAATGTGAAGCCAGACTGACTGTAGGACAGGCTGCATCAAATCGTTCGTCGAGCAGCGAAAGCATCACCACCTGCGAGCCACCTCCCGAGCCTCCGTTCGAGCCTATGCGCCTCTCGTCAACCGGATAATTTTCAAGCAACATATCCAGAATTCTTATTCCGTTCATTATCTGAGTCACATGCGCTTCGGGTGTGCGGTGTGCAGCTTCACCCACCTGTAAGGCCGATTCGCCCCAACCGTGCAAATCGTAACTTACCGCCATTGCCCCCATGCGTGCCAGCGTGGCAAAACGCAGTTGCTCGTCTTCGCGATAGCGTCCATCAGCCCAGTGACCGTTGGGACAAAGTATCAGCGGGAAATTCTTTTTCGCCAAAGGCAAATAAATAGTTCCGCACACAAATTGTCCGGGCAATGTTTCAAGTGCAAAATTCCGTACGCTGTAGCCATTGTATTTTCGCACTTTCGACCATTGTGGTTTACTTTTTACACATTTTGCCAGCATATTATCTATGCCCAGAATTCTTCTGACTTCAGTTCGTAAACATTCAGTACGCAATTCCCAGCTTTCGCGGTCGTTGTAAAGGCTGTTGAGATATTTCAGCATTTTTTCGCCATCGGCAGGCGTGCGGCGCATATATTCGTAGGGCGTAATTTTAAACGATTTCTCACCCTGACGGGTATATTTGTAGTCGAAAAACCTTAATACATTGTCCAATGACTCTTCCACTGAGTAAGGCCGGATACGAAAATCAGCATAAGGCAGCATTTTTCCAACAGTATCCACATCAATCCTGAGTTTTACATCAAAACGTTTGCTTATTTCATCCAAAACCACATTGAGCGGCTTCGAAAACTTATTTTCAAAACTCTGAGCATTTACACTGATGCTCAAAACTGAGATTATCAGCACTAAAAAATATTTTGAGATTTGTGATTTCATTGCATGATCGTTTATTTTAAACACGGAGACACAAAGACACGAAGAAATAATTATAAGTTAAAACAACTTTCTCTCTTTAAAAGAATACCGTGTCTTTGTGTCTCCGTGTTTAGATTCTGAACAAAGATAAAGAAAGGCATTCAGAATTGCAAAAATGCATTTTTCAGCATTCAGGCAAAAGAAAACCCCTGTTATCTTACCGACAACAGGGGAATCTCTAAAAAAACACCTTAAAAAACTAATATTACAACAACTAATCGTTCAGGATATTACAGATTTCCTGATTCACCTTTTTTACTTTTGCTTCCTCAATTTTGATTTTCTTACGGTCGTAAGTCATCAATCCGTTTACTTCACCTTCCACATCGGTGGTTTGCGTATAAACTGCTGCTGAGAATCCTACTTTGATAAGTTTTTTGAGGTTTTCTGCATATTTCACATATTCATCGCTGAGTTCCTTTGAGTTTTTAAACTCTACATAGCCCCAGTTTTTGTCTGTTTGCCACAAATGCTCTTTCAGAGGAAGACCAATTCCGCCATATTCGCCCAACACAGTAGCTCTGTTAGCATCGTAAAGGAAAAGATCGGCTTGCGGATAATTGTGGAGGTCGAGAATATCGCCTGTTTTGTAATGGTTACCACCACTGGCCGGATTCACCAAACGCGAAGGATCGTAAGCTTTGGTCCAATCGGCAATTTCAGGCGTTTTAAACTGTCCCCATGCTTCGTTGAAAGGTACCCAAACAGCGATTGAAGGATAAGAATACAGAAAATCCATAATATCTTTCCACTCTTTGCGGTAAATGGCTTCCGACTCAGCCGAACGTACATTTTCGTTACCGCTGAAATAGTTGCGCATGTCCCAATGTGGCGATTTATCACCATTTGGCATATCCTGCCAAACCAGAATTCCAATACGGTCGCAATGTGTGTACCAACGTGCCGGTTCAACTTTTACGTGTTTACGAATCATGTTATAACCCCAGTCTTTGGTTTTCTGAATATCATACAACAGAGCTTCATCGGTTGGAGCTGTGTACAAACCATCAGGCCACCAACCCTGATCGAGTGGTCCAAAATGGAAATAATTTTTATTGTTCAGCTGCAAACGCACAATACCGTTACGATCACGCTGCTTCGACACTTTACGCATGGCTGCATAGCTATTTACTTTATCCACTGCTTTTCCATTTTCGAGAAGTCTTACTTCCATATCGTAAAGGAAAGGTGACTCAGGCGACCACAATTTCTGATTGGGAACCGGAATCTCGATGGTTTGTCCGGCAGCTGCTTTGGCTTTTGCCACTACATTGGCACCATCTTTCAGAATTACTTCCACTACATCGCCGGGCTGTGCATTTTTGGCACACACATCCACTGTCAGTTTTTTTGTATCGATGTTCGGAACGGCTTTCAGATTCGCAATATGTTTAGCACTTACTGGCTCCAACCATACTGTTTGCCAGATACCCGAAACCGGTGTATACCAAATTCCGTGTGGGTTCTTATGTTGTTTTCCCACTGGCTGAGGGCCATCATTGGTAGGATCCCATACTTTCACCACTAATTTCTGCTGACCTTTACCCAAAAAACCGGTAATATCAAAGCTGAAAGGTGTAAAACCACCTTTGTGCGTACCCACAAGCACATCGTTTACAAACACTTCTGTCTTCCAGTCAACTGCACCAAAATGAAGCAACACTTTTTTATTTTTCCAGGCTGCAGGTACTGTAAAGCTACGTTTGTACCAAAGTTCATTATCTCTTCCAAGATTTTTCTGTACACCCGAGAGGCTCGACTCCACAGCAAAAGGAACCAAAATTTGTCCATCGAATTTTCCGGGCTCCGATTCGCCTACAGGTTTAATGGCATATTCCCATAAACCATTCAGATTAGCCCAATCGGCACGTTCCATAATCGGACGCGGATATTCGGGCAACACATTTTTTACATCCATTTTTTCAGCCCATTCGGTTTTCAGTTTATCGCCGGCAGGTTTCCACTGCGCATAAACACCTACGCTAAAAAACACAACTAATAATACCAATAGATTTTTCTTCATTTTCTGATTTGCGTGTAAATTAATTCATGATACATTTTTTCGATAAGCAAAGAAAATATTAATCTGACAGAATAAATAATACGCTGAAACCAATAAATAGTAATTTTTAGCCAAAAGGCTGACTTAAAAGTAGTGTATCAGCAATTTTGTACCGAAAAACAGCGATTTTAAAGCAAAGCAGCCAAACATGGCACGATTACAGCAAAAAATGTATTAATTCGCAGCACTTAAAACAACAACAATAAGATATGTAAAATGAATACAGTCTAAACACTGAAATTTAAACCCAAACTTACCAATGTTGCATTCCACCATTTGCCCTGGCTCTGCTCAAAAGAACATTTACAGTTTGTATTGAATATTTTTTGAGTGAATTCGTTTTGTATTTTCAAAAAATAGTCTATCTTTGCACCCGCTTTCAGGATGTTGAAAGAGCATTAATGCGAAAACAGAATTAGCGTATTCAAAAAAACATCCAACAACAAATTGCGAAAATAGCTCAGTTGGTAGAGCACGACCTTGCCCCAAAAGAATGGACACGTTCCGACCTTGGCAAGAAATATTGAAAAAACGATTTCAGTAGATATCCAACAACAAATTGCGAAAATAGCTCAGTTGGTAGAGCACGACCTTGCCAAGGTCGGGGTCGCGGGTTCGAGTCCCGTTTTTCGCTCAAATATACGTATTCTGCCCGGATGGTGGAATGGTAGACACGAAGGACTTAAAATCCTTTGGCTTCACGGCTGTGCGGGTTCAAGTCCCGCTTCGGGTACACACAATCCTCTTAATCAAATGATTAAGAGGATTGTTTATTTTACATAACTCTGAAAATCCAAACATTTTAAAAACTATCACATACAGAAAGAGCCGGACATACAGCCCGGCTCTTTGAATTTTGCGCTACAGAATTTCATCAAAAATGCAATTCGTTTATCTTACAATTATCTTTTGTGTCTGAATACCCGAAGCGGATTCAACCACTACAATATAAACTCCCTGTGCCAGCGCTGTATTAAACTCTTTATTTTCAGCCTTTTCTTCCGCAATCATTCTACCAAACACATCCACCACCTTCACTGTCGCAAATTCAGGTAAATTAGTCACTGACAGATTGCGTTGCTGAACCTGCGCATTCCATTCGATCAGCTGATTGTCGTCAATACCGTTAATTACATTGGCATAACCCTGCAGGTTGGTATTTACAAAACTCACCTGATATGGCCATTGTTCGTCGTTGGCATCGTTGTCGTCCCATGCATGGCGCCAGTGACCTGCAGGAGCGCCCGAAACCACAAACCAAAGTTTATCGCAATTGGCAGGACATTCGAAACTTACCGACATTTTTCCGGCATTGTTGCTCATCGACACAGCATCGGCATTGCCATATACCCTGCTTCCATCTTTGAGCAATGCAACAAAACCAATCCGCCAACCAGCCGAAGCCACATTGAGTTTACGATATCCGGCTATTCCGGCCAAACCTTCGAAATGAGCTGTCACAGTAGTGGCTTTCAGAGGCGCATTCAAACGAATGATATTATGTCCGTAATTTTCGGGACAGGCCGTCGAGTCAATTCTCCAGACATTACTTCCCATGCTCTTAAACTTCGGCTGCGTTCTCGTTTGAATGTAAGCGGCTCCACGTGTTTTCAGAGCAGGTATATCCCAGGTTGTAAAGCGAGCAGCACAATCCCACATCTGATCGTTAAACACACTTTGCGTAACAGAGGTAATACGTTTATATGCCTCAATCGGATCTTCAGGGAAATAAGATTTATTCCACAAACGACCTATCATATCCATGCCGTGCAAATAAGTCCAATAATCCTGAATAAAGAAATTGTTATAACGTGGTGCTTCGTGCAAAGGGTGTTTGTGAGCAGCAGCCAAATATCCGTTAAACCATTCGTTATTAAACTGATCGTTAGGAAACACTTTATAAGCCTGCCATTGTGCACACATCTCCCAAAAACCATTACTTCCTGAACCATTAGATCCAAAACCATACATCCAACCATTGTTGTCGTTGTTATCGCAATGCACCTGATACTGGAAGCAATGACCCACCTCGTGCGCCACTGTCTGTCCACCACGCGACGACATAGCCCAGGGCGTAAGCGTGAGCAAACCAATGGTATTGTCCACGCCCGATCCGGTTGCCTCCCACTCGGTGCTGAAGCGATAACGAATAATCATTTTATAAGTATCGGTTTTCGAAGCGCCGCGGGTGATAAATTTCAGCGAATCAGCATAAAACGCAAACGCTTTTTCAGCAAGTGCAAGACAATCATCTATAGCCGTTCCGGGATTATCACCAAAGCCGGGTTCCCAAAACAAAATCCAGTTCTTCGATTGCTTACTTCGCTCAATCGACCAGTTGTTCGTTGGATTATACACATCGCCCATCATCCAGCCGGGTACATAAATCTTTTTACCCACACTACGGGTAGTTGTAGTCAGGGTTGTTGTGGCTGCATTTATCTGCGTCAGCGTCAGATCACGGTTTTCATAAGTCTGCTCTGCTACCTGAATGGCATTCTGCAAACGTGTTATCTCATCTGCTTTATCGAGAAATGTAAGAATTTGTTTTGCCTGATCAATGGCTTTCCTGAGAGAGACATAAGCTTTTGCTGATATGTCACCCACTTCGATGGCCGCATTTACCGTATCTTTTGCAGCTATCAAATCAGCTTCTACAAGCGGATTTAAAGCAAGTGCAGACGATGCAAAAGCAATGGCCGAGTTCAAACGCGCAACAGCAGTATTCTGAATATGAGCGGAAACTAAGTTCTGAGCATCAGCAACACGACGACTCAAGGCCTTGGCTAAATATTCCGCACCTGCCTCACCAAGATACTCCAGTCTGAAATTATCGAACAAAACCCAATAGCCCGTTTGTTTAAATTCAGATTTGGCTCCAATCACAAGCTTTCCATCAGCACCAACCATAATACTGTCGACGATCATTTCGTAATACATATTGCTTGTATTTGCGAGCATGGTTTCTGAAGCCGCCATTGTATTCAGATATCCGTTCACCGATCCTGTACCTGTATAACTGTGTTTGTAAATGGAATTAAATGGAATCAACACATCCGAATAATCCTTGGCCTTTGCATACAAACGGGCATAAATCGTTTCGGTTTTTGCTCTGTAAGCAGCGCCACCATCATTCGACTTCGGACGCTCATAGCCCTGGGCTTTCAATCGGTAAACTCCAGCAGGCAGGTTCGAAACTTCCTGATACATATCGAATGTTTTCTCATAGAACTCTACAAGTCTGTAATTTACAGTTCCCGGGTTTGTCCAGCCGGTACTTGTATTGTCAGCAAATGTGGGGTTCGTGATTTTATATGTCAGATCAAGCGGTTTTGTGGGTGATGCATTCGCATACTGATAAGTCAGAATAGCCGCTTTCAAATCGTTTGTAGCTTTTTCCACATCAGCAGGAACGATACTTTCGAGAAAACTTTTGGCGGTATTGATAGCCGCAAGCAATTCAGGAGCTCCATTCGCCTGCACATCGTAAATGCTTTCAGCTGTGGCAATCGCCTGTTCCAAAGCAATATTATTAGCTACTTCCACAGCTTCGTACAACATAAAATCGTCGAAACCAAAGCGGTTGTCGAGCCAACGGAAACGCACCATCAAATGCGTATAATCCGGTCCGGTATTTGTAAAATACGCATAGTTTTGCGTCCACAAACCCCCTCCCTGCACACGCGACTCATTGATAATCACTTTTGGCTCCGAAGGTGAAGTTTTGTTATTGGTGAGCGATGTTTTCAGGTATATTTCGTTAGCAGCAGGCGCAGTAGCCGATAAATACTTCACCTGATAAGCAAACAAATAGCTCTTACCCGAACTAATCGGCCATGCAGTTCCTATTGAACCTGCCGAACCAGAATTTTCGTTCGCCAATCCAATCAGATATTTTGAATTGGAAACGCCCCCTGTATTTGAGATACTGAATTTTGCAGTTGTGAGTGTTGCTGCCGCAGTAGTGGCATCCGTCCAACCTGTAAATCCGTTTTCGAAACCCGGATTACTAATAAGATTTGTGGAAAGAATTTTGAATTTTTTGTTCTGTACAGTGATGGTATCACCCGGTTGCGCGGCATAAGTATTTAAAACCGCAACACATAACAAGAGCGTCAACCCGAATAGCGACAACTTATTTTTTCTCATGACAATAAAGGAATATTGAATTAGATTACAGAACAAAATTAGAGTTTTTGTACTATTCAAATATGCAGAATACTGTCAAATTGGAGGAGGAGCTCAATCAGCCATTGTTATTCCGAACGAAACACATAAATTTTCACCCACAAAAAAAGCGGATAAATTTTCATTCATCCGCCTTTTAATACCTTTTCGACCCTCGGTTTACACCAGATCTACAAACAGTTCGCCTTCAACTTCGTTGAATTTTACTTTTCCTTCGCGAGCTAACCAACCCAGAGCCAGATTCAAATCCTTTTCGTTGAGTTTGGTTGCTTTCTTAACGGCTTTTACATTAAGTTCGCCGTTCGACAAAGCGGTCCATATCAGACCGGCATTGTTACCAATTTTCTCGTTAAGCATAATAGTTTGGGTGAAATTGATAATTATGATATAAATTTCATTGCAAAGATAGCAATTTTCTGCTATACAGCATAATTTTCAAACACAAATATCAAAAAACCACCCAAAACATGCCACTAAACATACATTTCGTCAATAATTGACTTATATTTTTGCATCACAACCGCTCTTCTGATCTTGAGTGTATTGGTCAACTCACCTGTTTCGATGCTAAAACCTTTCTTAATGAGGGCAAACTTCTTAATTTGCTCATAATTTGCCATATTTTTCTGCAACTCTTTGATGCGACCTTCGATAAGCGCATAAATCTCAGGCTTCTTCAGCAGCTCATCAGTATTTTCATATTGAATTTTATGTTTAACTGCGTATTCTTCAATCAATGGTATTACCGGCGCAATAATTGCAGTTACAAAGTTGCGTTCGTCACCAATAACAGCCACCTGCTCGATGTATTTATCGAGTACCAGCAAAGTTTCGAGCGCCTGCGGAGCGATATATTTACCATTCGAAGTCTTAAACAAATCCTTGATACGCTCGGTAAGCACAATCTTATTATCTTTCAGATAGCCTGCGTCACCTGTTTTAAACCATCCATCTGCAGTAAATGCAGCAGCAGTAGCTTCTTCATTTTTATAATATCCCGGAAAAATAGTTTTTCCTTTAAGCTGAATTTCGCTATCCTCTCCAATACGTACCTGCACATCGGGCATTATGGAGCCCACAGTTCCAATTTCGTAGTTTACATAATCAAAACAGGTCACCGTTGCTGTACTTTCGGTAAGTCCGTAGCCATACACAATAGGCACACCTATGCTGCGCATAAACACAGCAATTTCATCAGACAGTTTAGCTCCTGCTGTAGGAAGTATATTGGCATTTTCAATTCCGATAGTCTTCTTCACTTTCGAAAAAATCAATTTATCAGCAATCGTGTATTTTACCTTCATCCATACCGGAGGCTGCACACCATTACGCAAATAATCAAGATTGTATTGTTTACCAACAGCCACTGCCCATGTCACCAAACCCATTTTGAATGGTTTCATTTTAGCAATATTTTCCTGTACTCCGGCATACACTTTTTCCCAAAAACGCGGAACCGCACACATTAGCGTGGGTCGCACATCCTTAATGGTTTGCTGAATTTCGAGCGGACGAAGATTGATATACACGCTTACACCCATTGTCAGACAGAAATAACACCATGTACGTTCGAACACATGCGAAAGTGGCAGAAAAGCCACCGACACATCCTGATCGGTCACACTCGTCAGTCTCATTTTGTGTATTTTCATTGCTTCGAGGAAACAAGAATGCGGCATCATCACCCCTTTAGGATTTCCGGTGGTTCCCGAGGTATAAAGAATACAGGCCAAATCCTCAGGTGTGGCTTCATCGCTGCGGTGATCAACCTCAAAATGACGCGTCGAACGTTCGCCCAATTTCAAAAGGTCACTGAAATACATTGAATTACCCGTATCCACAAGTTTTACATCATTATCAAAAACTATAATACGCTTCAGCACATCCGATGTTTTCATTACCTCAATAGCTACATCGTACTGCGTTTGTTCACCTACAAAAAGGATTTCGATTCCGGCATCCTTCACAATAAAATCAATCTGAGCTACTGACGAAGTGGCGTACATAGGCACCATCGCAGCTCTGTTGGCATATAGCGCAAAGTCGACCACAAGACACTCGGCCATGTTTTGCGAAAACTGACCCACACGATCCTGCTCGGCCACTCCAAGCTCCACAAGAGCCTTAGCTACAACCGAAACCTGTTTTTCAAATTCGTTCCAACTTGTAGCTTTCCAGCTATCAGTCAGATTTTTACGAAAACACAAAGCTGCCTTCTCGCCGTATTTTTTCGATTGCAGCTTAATTGTCTGCGAAAAATGTTGTTCTTCCATTTTTGTGTAGTGATATTTTGTTTTACTGTTTGCAAAGATAAAAAAATGTGTGGAATATTACACACTTTCATGCTTTTTGAGCAAAAATTCATCCAAAACCACCAAAATAGCACCGACAACCCGTATGACGAAATGGTTATCGACTCAGGTATCTATCAAACAATCAAACACAAAGAATGGTTTTATCGAACAGCAAAATATCCCATACGGCAACAATTCGTCTTCAACAAAGATATCTTCCTGTTGTGAGAGCAGCTTTGTCGGACTGTTCAGTACACAACCCGGCACCATTTCCGGACTAAAAATCGATATGTATATCCCTGAATCCCAGAAAATAAAGCACTCCATCGAGACCAATTGTGGAAATTGATTGTTGTGCATTCGCTTTTACTTTGGGTTTTGCATGAAAGGCAATACCCAATCCGGCCAAATTAAGCATAGGTAAATCGTTGGCCCCGTCACCCACAGCAATCACCTGCTGAAGGTCGATTTTCTCAACTTGTGCAATCAGGCGCAGCAATTCGGCTTTGCGCTTGCCATCCACAATATCACCCTGATGTTTTCCGGTTAGTTTTCCATTTTCAATTTCTAAATCGTTGGCATATACATAGTCAACATCGAACAGTTTTTTCAGATGATTGCCAAAAAAGCTAAATCCGCCCGATAAGATAGCAATTTTATAGCCACATTTTTTAAGAATTCTCATCAAACGCAATGCGCCATCCATTATGGGTAAATTGTTCGCAATTTCCTCGAGCACCGACACATCAAGACCTTTAAGCAAAGCCACCCGTTGTATAAAGCTTTCATTAAAATCAATCTCGCCGCGCATAGCCGCTTCGGTAATTTCGCGCACTTGTGTCCCTACTCCTGCCCTGTCGGCCAATTCGTCGATGACTTCAGTTTTGATTAGCGTCGAATCCATATCGAAACATATCAGGCGACGGTTACGGCGAAAAAGATCGTCCTGCTGAAATGAGATATCAATGCCCAAATCGGCCGATAAACTCATTAGCTTTTTCGAAAACTCCTTTTTGTTTTGCAAGTCGCCCCTTACCGAGAGTTCCACGCACGAACGAATACTTTCAGCTGCCACATCCTCAAGCGGTAAACGCCCGGTAAGTCGCTTTATCGAATCGATATTGAGATTAAAACCCGAAACCACACTCGTAACACGCGAAAGCTGACGGGCATTCACTACTTGCCCGAGAATTGTAAGTACATATCTTCCTGCACCCTGCCGGCCCACCCACGAATGGTACTGTTCTAAAGTCACTGGCGTAAACCGGGGTGTCACATTTAGTTCAGTACATTTAAATAAAATATCCTTCAACACATTTCCCGAATCACTCCTATCGGTAACTTTAAACAATATGCCCAACGAAAGAGTATGATGTATATCGGCCTGACCTATATCAAGAATGGTGGCATCGTAATTACCCAGAATTTCAGTTATGGCAGTAGTTACGCCGGGCTTATCCTCTCCCGAAATGCTTATAAGTATAATTTCACTATTCTGCATATGTAATTAGTTTTATTATTTCATTCAATTTTCTATAAACAAAACACGCAACTGCAAACCCATTAAAAACAAGGTGGAAGGACAACAAGAAAAAGCGATCGACGCAACTTTACAAGAGCGTTAGAAAGAGGAAGGAAGTTCCGGGTCGGTAATGATTTTCTGCAGAGCCAGTGCAGCTGCATTTTGTTGCGATTCCTTTTTGCTTTGCCCTGTAGCCTCACACATAATTCTATCGCCAATCATTACAGAGGTATGAAAAACATGTTTATTGGCCGACAAAAGTTCGTCTTTCACCAACACAAAATCCACATTAATTTTATGCTTCTGGCTCCATTCAATAATTTTCGACTTAAAGTTGACCTCCCCATCAGCAATTTTATCAATATCCATAAAAGGAGTGATAAGGCGCTGCTCTACAAACTTTTTACATTGCTTGTAGCCATAGTCGAGATAAATGGCGCCCATCAGAGCTTCAAGGGCATTGCCATAAATATTATTGTTGGTATGTGTATTTACATGCTTCGAGGCCTGCATCAATTTGTCGAGCCCCAGTTCAAATGCCAAACGATTAAGGGTATCGCGTTTTACAATTTTCGAGCGCGTATTGGTCAGAAAACCTTCGCGTTCGTTTTCGTACCTGCGAAACAAAATATCGGTCACCACTGAGTTCAACACTGCATCGCCCAAAAATTCGAGACGTTCGTTGCTCAGCAGGTGCCCATCGTCGGTAGGCACCGACACAGAGCGGTGACGCACAGCCAACTGATAGTATTCAATACGCGAGGGATAAAACCCAAGCACTTTGTAAAAAAGCAAATAAGGCTCCTTCCGGGAACCGGTAAGAAGCCTTATATTACGTATTATTGCTTTAATCACAACTTAGAGAACATATTTTTTTACAATCACGCTGGCATTGTGTCCACCGAATCCAAAAGTATTCGAGAGCGCAGCATTTACCACACGTTTTTGTGCTTTATTAAATGTAAAATTCAAGTTGAAATCAATATCGGGATCTTCATCGCCTTCGGTAAAATTAATAGTTGGAGGCACAATATCATTCATCACCGCAAGTACTGAAGCAATAGCTTCCACAGCTCCGGCAGCACCCAGAAGGTGACCCG
>OBMA010001894.1_pt1 | contig 12552 bp, 10 predicted proteins | sample 1539141 | NCBI WGS metagenome assembly OBMA01 (sample SAMEA3991484, study PRJEB22521) | metagenome | biome: anthropogenic terrestrial biome; feature: sewage plant; material: raw primary sludge | place: Sweden | collected 2012-09-26 | reverse complement strand
CTCTCTCCGTAACCACAACCGCTATAGATATAAGCAGTCATAGTACGTGCACTCTGTTGCGAAAGCAATGACATCAGATATGAATGTTTACCAATCAGTTCATTGCTGGCAGAAAGATTGAATATGAGTTCAGCACCGGCCAAAGCCAATCGGTTGCTCGGAGGTGTAACAGCCCATACATCTTCGCATATCTCAACACCAAATAATGCGCCATCACCTGTTCGAAATAATGTCGTCCCTGATGATAAATGCACCGTTTGACCGGCAATACGTACATCAACAGACGAAATATCCTTAGCGGAGGTGAACCAGCGTTTCTCATAAAACTCCTTATAATTAGGAAGATAAGTTTTTGCAACAAGCCCCAGTAAACTACCTTTATGGATAACAGCAGCACAATTCAACAGTAAACCACCTACAGGTACAGGTAACCCGACAATGGAGATGATGTCAAGCGAGCGGGTGAAGTCAAGCAACTTTAACAGTGCTGTTTCTGCCTCATCAAGCAGCAATTGCTGGGAGAAAAGATCCTGGCAGGTATATCCTGTGATACATAGCTCCGGAAAACAGATGATTTCAGTACCTTTACCTTCGGCTTGGGCGATAATTGTCTCAATCTGTTGCACATTGAATGCGCAATCTGCGACCTTTGCCACCGGCACTCCTGTCGCCACCTTCATAAACCCATAATTCATGGCATATATCTTTTATGTTATTTTATCGTTACCTGTGTGGCACCATAACCATATTCTTGAAATGATGCATCTTGATAGGGATATTGCTTATATCTATATTTAAGTTCGTTGATGATAGAACTCCGAAGAACACCCTCTCCTTTGCCATGAATAAAGACAATCTTCTGCCCTTTTTTATTCTTATTTTCGTCAACCACCCGACGGAATGTCTCAAGCTGATAATTAAGAATATCGGCAGCAGACATACCCTTTGTTGTTTCAAGCAATTCATTTGCATGGAGATCGATCACAATAATAGAATCATCCTTATTGACCTTTCGCGCAGGTTGTGAGCTATGACGATCATCAATATGTTTTTTCTGCATCATCTCTTTCTCTAATTGCTTGGCATCAACACTCATCTGTTTCATCGGTCTGTCATTTTCAACAAGAGTGTAGACTAATGCAGGCATCTCGAAAAAGTCATTTTCCTGGAAAGTATGAAGCTTGTAGAATTTTGTTGTATCTATTCGAAAGTTAATATCGATAGGAGATTTACGCATGAACGTCTTTTTCTTCTTATAGGCTATAATCTGCATACCGAGATGGTCAATCTCATTCAGGACACTTAGGTCAAATTCTTCAATAAACTCTTTTGTATTTGGTTCGACTTCGCCTAGACTGCGAACATTCCAATTGTTCCCATCTGCCGTGAGATATGTATAATATAGGTAATAATTACTATCATTAACGAAATATGCCTCAAATTTCGTTTGACTAATTTCTTTAATATCAACGGGAACGAACGCCAAGTAAGCGTTCAGGACATCACCTCCACGACGCTCTTCTACTGGAGCTACAAAGGTTATTTCCTTTTCAGAAGGATCATCATCCAACTCTTTTTTCTTTTCTATTTTGGCCAGATTCTGTTTAATGACTTCTGGCAATACATCTGTATGTACCTTTCCAGAATCATAATTGTCACTCTGAACCACGATACAATCCTGAATCTGAGTAGGTATCTGGAAACCATCTTCGTCTTCTACCAATACAATATTTTTCCCTTGGAAACCGGCAATTACCCCGCCTCCTATTTCACTTAGAAATCTAACTTTATCTCCGACTTTCATAATTTATAGTTTTTATTAAAACAAGAAATGGGTGAGGTATTAAGGTATTATTAATGAACTGTCACCATAACTCAGGAACCGAAACTCATGAGACAACGCATAGTCATATATTTTATGCCAATCACCACGAACAAATGCACTGACAAGTAACAGAAGTGTGCTCTGAGGTTGATGAAAATTCGTAATAAGCATATTGACGATCTTATATTCATATCCCGGTGCAATAATGATCTGAGTACTCGTATGTAACGCATTCAGTCCATTCCTATCCAAATAACACAATACATTCTTTATCGCTTCTATCGAAGTCATAGTAGGATGCGTGTCATAAGGTGTCCATTGAGACACATGAAGTTCTTCCTCAGAAGCATCAGGATTTTCGGAAAGTTTAGCTCCTATATAATACAGGCTCTCCAAAGTTCGAACACTTGTAGTTCCTACAGCTATTGCCTTTCCATTATGTGCAATCAATTTTTCCAACGTAGAACGATGGACACAGATATATTCAGTATGCATTTCATGTCCAACGATCTCCTGGCTCTTAACAGGTTTGAATGTGCCAGCACCAACATGTAACGTCAACTCCTCCCGATCAATGCCATGAGCATCAAGATCCGCGAGAACACTATCTGTAAAATGAAGTCCTGCTGTAGGTGCAGCTACGCTACCCTTTATCTTACTATATACAGTTTGATAAGTCACCTTATCACTCTCCTGTGTCTCACGGTTGAGATAAGGAGGAATAGGAAGTTCACCGACTGTTTCAAGTATATCAGCAAACGATATCTTTTGATTATTCCATTCAAAATCAATAAGGAAACTACTTCCAGAACCACTACGGCAAGTTGCCATTAATGTGAGTTTCTCACCTTTGATGTCGAAATCACGTTTTAAGGATCCCTCCTTCCATTTTTTAAGATTACCAACCATGCAAAGCCAGGAGCAACGGGATGTTGTCTGGAACATAAGTTCATAATCAGTAGGCACAGCTGGTTCTAGCAGAAATATCTCGATAAGAGCTCCTGTCTCCTTACGGAAATGAATACGAGCTTGTATTACTTTTGTGTTATTAAATATCATTAAAGCATCTTTGGGAAGATACTTTGGTAGATTATAAAAGACATCCTCCCCTACTTCCCCATGTTTATAAAGCAGCAATTTAGAGTGATCGCGCTCAGGTATAGGGTATTTGGCAATTTGTTCATCAGCCAAAGGATAATTATAATCACTAATTTTTATATGTTTTGTATCCATTATCAAATAAATATAGTTGCACGCAACAAGGCATACATGTAAGTTAACATCAGCACACTGAGAATAATATCAATATCCAACAGTGCATAACCTGTGGATGTATATTGTGATGAAACGAAATTCATATCTGTAGATATACGTTTATATAGGAAACGATATAACAGATAAACAGACATACCGACAACAAATCCCCACACTAGGCCACAAAGGATGTCGCCAGGATAATGTACACCGAGGTAGATACGGGTCCAACAATTAATCAAAGACCATGACAGTAAGCCCAAAGTAAGTATCTTATTACGTATGACCATACAAAGGAAGATACAGATACTGAATGTATTGGCAGCATGAGAAGAGAAAAATCCATACATACCACCACGGTAACCATTAACGACATCTACTTGATACTTGATGATAGGATCTTGTGTCGGACGGAAACGGCCGACTAAAGGTTTGATAAGACCACTGGAAATACCGTCAGCCAAGAATATACATAAGGCCACACTACAGAGAATGAGAAGTATCTGCTGCATATTCTCATTATTCTTAATGATTACGTAAAGTAAAGCGATATATAATGGAACCCAAGTCCATGCCGACGTAAAAGTCATCATGAGAGTATCGGCAAACAACGAGTGACTTCCGTTCAAAGCCAAAAGTAATTCCCGATCAATTTGTTCTAATGTTGATAAGTCCATCAATATCTTATATTAGTTCCATCACGTTAGTCTCTATCCAACCCTCTTTACCATCAGCAAGTTTAATCTCTTTCCAACCTTTCATCGAGTCATCAGTGATAACGACCTTCGTCCCCTCATGGATCAAGAAAAGATCTGTCCCGTTAGAAGCTGGTGTACTCTTTACCATGACAGTAGGTGTTATGATAATAGCTCCGTCACGATGTACCAGATGAGATCGTTGCTGATAAGCAAAGATATTAGAAAGAATGAATATAAAGAACATAACAACAGCACCGAAAAATCCTATTTTGCGGATACGTAGATGTCCATTGAAGAGATATAATAACACAAGCAACACCGTTAGAATGAAACAACCTATCGCTGTATGTGCCCATCCGTCAACACTCATTATATTTACAAGAGAATGATACCATGTAACGAAGAACATTTCGGAAGCAGGGGTAATCTTATCTATCGTCTTACTCCGTGCCATGTCTAGATTAAATCTCACATCATTATCACCGGGACTGAGTAACAAAGCACGTTCATAATTAATAATAGCACGTGTATAATTGTTGCTTCGATAATAGGAATTACCAAGATTATAATAAATGTCTGAGTTCTCTCCTGACTTTAAAAGTTTCTCGTAACCAGAGATTGCTTTTTGATAGTTCTCCTTGACGTATGCGCTGTCGGCATCGGCTTTCGTTATAGCTGAGGCGGTAACCGACATTGTGATCATAAGCACGAAGATAAGCATGCGCGCTGTAAATGTATGTTTCCCCTTAAGTGAATCTTCTATATGCATAATCACGTTCATTGCAGAATCATATACTTTAGACATATTTCTCTGTTCTTCTACAGGAGCGAAACGAGCAAACTCACACTCATTAAGGGCATCAATAAACTGAGTTATAAGCTCTTCTGAAACATCTGCTTGAGCCAGTTTTTCCTGTATATTCACCTTAGACAATTGTTCTACAGGCATATTGAGTTTATCTCCAATATATCCCCAAAGCGCCTTCAACACCTCGTCGAAGAACTCGTTCTCCTTGCCAACCTTGCGTAATCTATCTGCATTTTTAAGTCTGCGAGTTGCTGCCTTATTAGCTTTTTTACCTCTCATCTTGCCAACATTCGCAGCATCTATAGCCTTCTGTCGGAAAACAACGACCAGGACCACAAACACTATCAATGGGAAAAGAAGTGATAGCCAATATTTCGGTGATGCAAAGAAATAATCAGAGTTTTTATACAGGCGACTGTCACCACTCTTAATAAAATGAATATCTTGATTAAGAACTTTCAGATCCTCCTGACCACTATAGTCACTCATCGCTCCACCACTCTGTCCTTTAGATACATCAAGTGAAAAAGATTCTGTCCTAACAGTTTTATAACTGTCACTACCAGTATCATAATATGTGAACTCAACAGGTTGGATGGTATATTTCCCTTGATGACGCGGAACGATAAGGAAGTCGTAAATCATATTACCTTCCACACCATTCTGTGTTAGTCTTGTTTTATCAGTAACCTTTGCATCGTAAGTCTCAAAGTCATTTGGGAATTTAGCAACAGGTTGTTTGATCAATTTTAGATTGCCAACACCACTGACCATAACCCGTAATGTTACAGGGTCATTAGCACGACAACTTTTCTTATTCAAGGCTCCGGTGATATTAAAATGTCCGACACCTCCTGAGAAATTGTTAGGACGCGTAGGTAAAGGATTAACCTGAATGGTCAGTCCTGGAGCTTTAATGGTTTTTTGAACTTCATTGTACCCAGATCCGCCGTTAAAGAACGCATCGAAGGGGTCGACATTTCTGTTCTGCAGAATAACGACACCTTGGAAGTTGATGCTGGGGATGTTAAGCTTACCTGTCAACTGTGGGAACATCACATACTGACTCCAAGTAACTGTACGATACGGACGACCATGATACGACTCAACAGAAAAGCTCTTTTGTTGAGGTAACTTTACCTCTTGCGTATGAAAGCCTTTTAAGTCAGGCATTTTGCCTTCCAACTGAGTGAGATCTACAAGTGAATATACTTTATAAGTCAATACCACCGGTTCCTGTTCATGTACACTACGTTTGTTGGCACTTACCGTTATAAATAAGTCTGCACCCGATATACGTGAACCGCTTGGACGCATTGACTGCTGCTGAGCCTGCTGACTCTGTGATGAATGGTTACCACTACGAGCAGTCCCTGACACTCTGACTTTGAGCGATTGGGATGAGATGGTATGTCCATTTACCGTGACATGAGCGGGAGGTATCGTAAAACTACCATTTTTGTCAGCACTTAATATATAAGTATAAGTGATTGAGGAACTACTGTTGGTTCGTCCATTAGCAAATTGGAAGTTGGACTGTGCCGATGTACTTGGTCCCATTAAAACCTCAAAAGCAGAAGGAATGTTTCCTACACGGAAGTTCTCAGCATCCTCGGTATTCACTGTATAGGTCAGACGAAACTGTTCACCTACAGTAACTTCTGATGGAGCATCAGCTGTAAGACGAAAAGCTGCCTTGACACCGATATTTGCAATCAACAATAATAAGAGTATTATAAGTTTTCTCATATGCAGTTGTTGTTACTATATTACCAATTCTTTTCAAATCTGCGCGAACGAGGCTGAGTTTGGGCTTTTTTCATTTTATTCTGAGTAGCCTTCTCTTGCTGTATAGCTGCATTTAGCAGCTGCTTAGCATTATCTTTGCTCATCTGATTCTTGTCCTGCTGATCTTTTTTCTGGTCTTGTTTCTTATCTTTATTTTGTTTGTTTTCTTTATTATCCTTATCTTTCTTATCATTCTTTTTTTTCTTATTCTTGTTGTTTCCGCCACTGTTTTTCAGTAGCTTCTGACACAAGGCAAGGTTGTATCTTGTCTCATTATCTTTAGGATTATTCCTTAGAGACTCTTTATAATAGTTGATTGCAGTTGCATAATCTTTATTCGACTGAAACAACACACCTATATTATGATTTATCAGAGCTTTACGATTATGATTTGTTTCTACACTATCAGCTTGATGATAAAGTTGAAGAACCTTACTCACACGCTTCCTATTTTTTGCTTCATCACCATTCGTATTATCCTTCTGCATAATCATTGCATTTGCTAGATTATACATAGCCTGGGCATTTCTAGGATTCTTCTCTAAGGCTTTACTATATTCGACTTCAGCCTTCGCATAATCGGCAGAATGAAAATATCTGTTACCTTGTCGTATATGTTCACGATCAGTTTGAGCATATGCGGAAAGTACTGTCATCAATGACAACAACATAAATATCAATATTCTATAACCTTTCATCATTTCCGGAATAATTTTAGTTTCTTCAAAAACGGGTTACGACGTTCAAGTACACATATCTCAATGATTAAAGCTATCAAAGCCAGTATTCCAACGGCCTGAAACTGTTCATCATAATCACTATATATGCTACTGGAAATGTCCTTCTTAGACAGCTTAGTCAGTTCATTATTCAACTGAACCTGAGCAATATTGCTATTGTCAACATGAATGTAGGCCCCGTTTCCAGCCTGAGCCACCTCGCGACACATATCCTCATTAAGCTTAGAGAGCACCTCGTTTCCTGTATTATCTTTCAGATATTGACCTGTACCCGGCATCGGGATAGGAGCTCCGTTTGGAGAACCAACGCCTAAAATATATACTCGCATTCCCCTCTTCACAGCCTCCTTCGCAGCTTCTATTGCCCCGCCCTCATGATCTTCACCATCAGTGATGACAATAATAGCCTTACCGACATTCTCCTGCTGCGTAAAACTATTCATCGCCAAAGTTATTGCTCCGGCGACATCGGTTCCCTGTGAGGTCACCATAGAAGGATCTATGTTATCCAGAAACATTTTAGCAGATACATAATCGCTGGTGATAGGAAGTTGGGTAAATGCCTCACCTGCGAAAACAACAAGTCCTATTTTATCATTATCAAAATTGTCAATCAGTGTCTCTACGAGCATCTTGGTCTTATCCAGTCGTGACGGCTGTACATCCTGAGCATACATAGAGTTACTGACATCTACTGCAATGATTGTCTCAATACCTGTACGCTTCACAGCCTCAATACGGGTACCAAACTGAGGACGAGCGAGCATCACGATGAGCAGTGACAGGGCACCAGCCATAAGCCAGAACTTTACCTCGGGACGGAATCGTGAGAAATCAGGCATAAGATCCCTCATCAGAACCGGGTCACCAAACTTACGGAGAAGATGACGGCGATGTCTCATCATTAGGTAGTGGATAACGGCAAGTACCGGTATCAACAATAATAGATATAGGAATATTGGGTCTTCAAATCGAAACATAGTCACTTTTTTATAATAGTTTACGGTAAACGCTTTAGTATCGTTATACGCAATAATATCTCCAATAATAATGCCAGGATAGCAATGGCTGCAAAAATCTGATAACCTTCATAGCGCTTGCTAAATTTCTTCACGTTAAACTTTGTCTTTTCCAATTGGTCGATATCTTTATATATCTTATGCAACTCAGAAGTATTAGTAGCACGATAGAAATTTCCGTCTGTAGTTGATGCTATTCCACTTAACGTACGGGTGTCTATTTCAACCGGTACTTTCACCATTTGAATGGTACCTCCCACAGGCATTGGATAAGGAGCCATTCCATTGGTTCCTACCCCTATCGTGTATACTCGTATGCCAAGGCTCTTGGCAATTTCGGCTGCTGTCATTGGTGATATATCACCCATGTTATTGGAACCGTCGGTAAGCAATATGACCACTTTACTTTTGGCTTTACTGTCTTTCAAACGACTGACAGCATTAGCCAGTCCCATACCGATAGCTGTACCGTCATCTATAAGTCCACGCTGTGCGATATCAGTCCTCACTCCTTGAAACAGGTTAAGCAACGCGGCATGGTCTGTTGTCATTGGACATTGAGTAAATGCCTCACCGGCAAAAATCGTCAAACCGATATTATCATTCGGACGTCCAGAAATAAATTCGGATGCCACCTGCTTAGCAGCCTCAATACGGTTAGGTTGTAAATCCTGAGCCAACATACTTGTTGAGACATCCATAGCCAACATAATGTCGATACCCTCTGTATGAGTGTTTTTCCAAGAGTTTGTTGTCTGAGGACGTGCCAGCACGATCACGATCATAACAAAAGCAATTAGCCTCAGGATAAAAGGAAGATGCATCATCCTGATTCGCCAACTCTTATGTGCAAACTGATAAGCGAAAGTGTCACTCATCTGCAGTGTTGGTTCAGTTTTCTTCCTCTTTAACAGATACCAGAATATATAAGGTATCAGCAACAGTAATAAAAACAGATATTCTATATTAGCAAATGTCATACTCTTCTCTTTTTCTATCTTAACATTTCAAATGAGCTCCATACTACATAAACGAGAGCAACTATAGAAGAAGCCACGAGAACAAAGATTGTCCATTTAAGGGCTAACGATGCCTTTTGGCCACGCATTTCCTCAGGACTCAATTCCGGTACAGATTCTTTTGCATTAGGATCTATCTCTATTTTTGTATTATTGATGAACTCGATTGCATTGACGAGGTTCATATCATTCTCATTGATAAGCGTGTTGTACTTCGCAAACTTAACAAGGTCGGCAGTCTGAAATAAGTATCGAAGTTCATTTATAGCCTTCTCGTCATTCAACTTCTTCAGATTTTCGATAATCTCAGAACTAGTCATCTCCATAGCGTTAAATCCATAACGTTCCACGATATAGTTACGCAGTGTATCTGTAAGTTTGGTATAATATTCCTTTGAGTTATCACTAGCCCAAATCTTCTCTGCCTTAATCTGTTCAATCTCTTTCATTGCACGCTGATGAGGCAAAAGTCTATTGATAATCTTAATATGTCTTATAATTGGTTTATTGTCACGATAACGGGTATAGAGATAATAACTAATAGACAAGATAATGACAGCCAGCACACTGAGCCAAAAAATCAGGCTCCAGTCACTCCAGGAAAAAGGATTATCGACGACATCCTTAAGTCCAAAGAATTTTTCTTTGTGTAAAGTATCCACTTCAATAGTTACCACCTTAAGAGCCAGACTTTTACTCTTATATTGTTTACCATCTACTTTAACAGTAAAAGGAGGCAGATAATAGAGGTGCTGATCAAATGAAGTCAGTCGATAAAGACGCTTCACAATCACCTTATTATTTTCTATTTCCGTTGTATCGGCCGGAGATGTACTAAGCACCTCGACGCCAGGAGTTAAGACAGCGTTTTGCAAATCAGGCATTTCCAGTCTACTACCTTTATTCATCGTCACCTGAACAGAAACAGAAGTCTGTTCACCGATAAAAATTTCTATAGAATCTATCTTTGCTTCCACTGTCACCTGAGCCTGAGCTGCAACAGTGGCTATCAACAATAATATAAGAGATAATAATCTTTTCATACCGTCTATTAACTTCGTTTTGCAAATAATGCCAATAATGACTTCACATAATCCTCATGAGTGGCCACACTGATATTATCCACATTGCTTTTGTTGAATATTTCCTGTAACTTCGCTTCGCGACTCATCCAATATCTATGATGGGCATCACGCAATCTACGACTGGAAGTATCGACATACTGCTCATGACCCGTTTCGGCATCACGCACCTTGATCAATCCAACATCTGGTAAATCCTTCATTCTACGGTCATACACTTGAATGGCCACTACGTCATGCTTTCGGTTCGCAATAGTCAAGGCATTCTGGAAATCCTTTCGCGTATAAAAGTCGCTCAATATAAATGCCGTACATCTTCGTTTTGAAACACTTGTGAGGAATTCAACAGCCTGCTTCAGATCAGTCTGACGACTCTCGGGGGTAAAGTCAAGCATTTCCCTGATGATATACAGAATATGTTTGCGCCCTTTCTTGGGAGGAATATACTTTTCTATTTTGTCAGAGAAGAATATGACACCGATTTTATCATTATTCTGGATGGCACTGAAAGCTAACGTCGCAGCAATCTCAGTGACCATATCCTTTTTCATCTGTTTTACTGTACCGAATTCCAGTGATCCACTGACATCGATAAGCAGCATCACAGTAAGTTCACGCTCCTCCTCAAAGACCTTCACATAAGGACGATGAAAACGTGCCGTCACATTCCAATCGATGTCACGTACATCATCGCCGAACTGATATTCGCGCACCTCGCTGAATGCCATACCTCTTCCGCGAAAAGCAGAATGGTATTGACCTGCAAATATATTATTGCTTAGTCCACGCGTCTTAATTTCAATCTGACGAACCCTTTTGAGTATCTCTGAGGTGTACATTAAGGAACCTCCACTTTATTGATAATCTTACTTACGATCTCTTCACTTGAAATATTATTAGCCTCGGCTTCATAAGTCAAACCGATACGGTGACGGAGTACATCATGTGCTACAGCACGTACGTCTTCAGGCACTACGTATCCGCGACGTTTGATGAAAGCATAAGCCCTTGAAGCCAATGCCAAATTGATACTGGCACGAGGAGAGCCACCGAAGGCAATCAATCCTTTCATATCTTTCAGTCCATATCGATCCGGATAACGGGTTGCAAAGACAATATCAGCAATATATTGTTCAATCTTCTCATCAATATAAACTTGACGAACTACATTACGTGCTTCCAGTATCTCCTGAGATGATGTCACCGGAGTCACCGTTGGCAACCCACCTCCAATATTCTCACGGATAATCTTCTTCTCCTCCTCAATTGAAGGATAATCAATAACAACCTTTAGCATGAAACGATCCACCTGAGCTTCAGGCAATGGATATGTACCTTCCTGTTCAATCGGATTCTGAGTAGCCATAACCAAGAATGGATTAGGCAGACCGAAAGTCTCACCGCCAATCGTAACTTGATGTTCCTGCATAGCCTCAAGAAGTGCACTCTGAACTTTTGCCGGTGCACGGTTTATTTCATCAGCGAGGACAAAATTAGCAAATACAGGTCCTTTCTTTACCAAGAATTTTTCATCCTTCTGGCTATATATCATTGTACCAACAACATCGGCTGGAAGGAGATCTGGGGTAAACTGAATACGGCTATACCTTGCTTCTATAAGCTGGGATAAAGTTTTGATTGCTAATGTCTTTGCCAATCCAGGTACACCCTCTAAGAGGATATGGCCATCACTCAAAAGACCAATCAGGAGTGAATCCACTAAATGTTTCTGTCCCACTATGACACGGTCCATGCCCGTAGTCAGATTCGTAACAAATGCACTTTGCTGCTCAATTCGTATATTCAGTTCACGAATATCAATAGCTTCTGCCATAATTAATTATTTATTGTTTCTTATTTCTATTTGACTTGCAAAAGTACCATTTATATAGATGAAAGGCGAATCTAGGCATCTAAATTATATTAAAAAAGTTTCTTAAAACCTACATTTTAAGAAACTTTTCAAATATCAGTATTTATTTTTCTCTTTTATGCCGTAATTCCAACTTTGGAATTAATATTGTTTGGCCCTCTTTGACCTGAGTATCCGCATTCATCCCATTTAATGCAAGAATATAGCATAACATCTCTTTTGATCCAAAATCACGTTGGGCTATATAGCTAAGAGTCTGTCCTAACTTCAATTTTATAGTCTTATCAACTCCCACGATGCGATAAGCTCCGTATTTTACTTGCCTATTAGCATTGTCATATTTCTCTGAATCAAAATTTGTGCTGTTTTTCTTAGGTTGCGATTTCTCTACTGGCACTTCTTTTGAAGGAGTGGAGACTGCATTCTCTTTTACTTTAGGCTGGTCA
>OBMA010001892.1_pt1 | contig 12555 bp, 11 predicted proteins | sample 1539141 | NCBI WGS metagenome assembly OBMA01 (sample SAMEA3991484, study PRJEB22521) | metagenome | biome: anthropogenic terrestrial biome; feature: sewage plant; material: raw primary sludge | place: Sweden | collected 2012-09-26 | reverse complement strand
CGCACGCATATTCAAGAATTGGTGTATTTGCCTGCGGACAGCAAAGCGCGAAAGCCTGATTGCGAACTGGCAGCGCGCGCCAGCGAACAGGTCAAAGCCTTTATCGCCAATCCGAAATTTAAATTCGATTTGCCCTTACTCAATCAAGGCACAGAATTTCAAAATAAAGTTTGGCGTGTGATTGCCTCACTTGAAAACGGACAGACGCTGACCTATAAACAAGTCGGGCAACTCATCGCCTGCGGTGCGCCGCGAGCGGTCGGTGGTGCATGTGGTGCGAACCCGTATCCGCTCATCATACCTTGTCATCGTGTGGTCGCCACCAAGGGCATTGGCGGTTTTGCGCACAACGATGGCGGCTTTTATGTTGGTGTGAAACGCTGGTTGTTGGCGCATGAGGGTGTGGTGTATGCGTGATGTGTGCAAGCGCAGTCATTTTGATGGGGAGATGCCGTCTCGAGCACGTTATGAGCACGGCATGACATCATAAAATGAGTAATTTGCCTGAATCTGAACTCGCGTCGATAAACCAACTCATCGACCAATTCACCAGCCAACTTTGGCTCGCGCACGGTTTGTCTGAAAACACGCTCGCCAGTTATGGCTCGGACGTGCGTCAATTGGCAAAGTTTTTACAAACGCGCGGGCGCAGTTTGCAAACCGCGCAATCCGCCGATATTGAAGCCTACCTCGCACACATCTTTGTCAATCAATCCGTCAAAAAATCCACTTCGAGCAATCGCAAAATCGGCAGTTTCAAACGGTTTTTTCAATGGGCTTTACACAGTCATCTGCGCCATGACGACCCGACCATTCACCTGATTCTTGCCAAACCTTTGGCGCGTTTGCCCAAAAGCCTGTCTGAACAACAAGTTGAAGATTTGCTCAATGCGCCCGATGAGAGCGACTTGGGCGTGCGCAACCGCGCCATGCTCGAACTCATGTACGCCAGTGGTTTGCGCGTGACGGAGTTGGTTGGGGTGCGCATGTTGGACGTGAGTTTGAACGATGGTGTGTTGCGCATTACGGGTAAGGGCAATAAAACCCGCCTTGTGCCTTTTGGCGAAGATGCAGGCGAGACGCTAAAAAACTATTTAAACAACGCACGGGTGGCACTGCTTCATGGTCGCACTTGCGATGAGGTGTTCGTCACCGCACGCGGCTCGGCAATGACACGGCAAATGTTTTGGCATGTGATTAAAAAATACGCGCTGCAGGTGGGCATCCCTTTATCCATCATCTCGCCACATACCTTGCGTCATGCGTTTGCCACGCATTTATTGAACCACGGCGCAGATTTGCGCGTGGTGCAAATGTTGCTCGGTCACTCGGATATTTCAACCACGCAGATTTACACGCATGTGGCGAAAGAGCGTTTGAAAAACATACACGCCCAACACCATCCGCGTGGTTCATAAAGTAGGGTTTATTGCGCGTGGGTCAAAAAAACGGCAAACCTCAATCGGTTTGCCGTTGTCAATCGTGCCCTTGAGTTCAAGCACGCACACACATGGAAAATTACAATTTAATGCCACTCGCTTGCGCGGTGAGGTAGCCAACTGCCGCACCAAACCTGTCTTTGTAGTTCGCACGGATGATGGGGTCGAGCGCGGGTTGCACGACGCTGTGGAGTTTCTCCCAGTCGCCTGCGTGTTGGAAATTACTCATGATGTAGGTATAGCCATTGATGTTGTCCGCGACAAATAAACCCGTTGCTTCCGCTCCAGCAGGTACCGACATGATGCGCGACAGCTCCTTGGTATCGACGTTGTACGCCCACACAAAATTATTCACGTGCATACCGCTGTCTTCGCCGATAAACAAAGTGCGCAGTTTTTCAGAGAATTTGATGTTGTCTGGATTGCCGATTTTGTCGGCATGTGCAGTATTGCCCAGTGCATCGGGTGTCGCCAAATCTTCGCCGACAATCAAGGCTTTGGTATCGGCGGCGACCCATTCGCTGTTAATCGGTTTGCCTGAGTGGTCTTTTTGTCCACTTTTGAGGTTCAGTGCCATCACGCCGCCCGCGTTGACGGCTTTGTCCAAGGCAATGCCGTTGCCTTCATGCCAACCTTTACCACCTTTGACCATGGAATCTTTGATGTAGGCAAGCGCAGAGTAGGCGACTTTATCGCGAACATTGACCGTTGTGCCTTCCATTTTTGAATACCCCATAGAGCCACCCATTAAGCCCGCATGGCGGTGGGTTTCGAGGAACGCAGCGGCTTTTTCCATGCCCGCTTTGACTTTAATCCAGTTGGCTTTGCCGTTGAGCCAAACTTTGGTAAACGTCGCGTCAAATGGGTCTTCTTTGCGCACGTCCATGATGTCTGTGGGTTTGAGTGTGTTTGCCATTTTTCTGATTTCATCACTGGTGGCGTGTCCCAAATGCACCCATGTGATGGGCGCGGGTGCGGCAGTTGGATCGACGCTAAAACCTGCGCCCACTTTTGCCACGTATAAGTTGCCCGCAGATAAATCCCGCGCTGTGTCGGCGACAAACATGAATAATCCGCCGTTGGTTGCATCATCGCCCATTAAGGCAGTGCGCTCATCGGGCATCATTTGAATCAATTCATGTGAAATGCGCCCCAAACAGTAGTGTTTCTTAATTGTGCCCGTGCCGTTTTGATGAACCACCACTTCGGGTAAGTGACCATAGTGATAGGCTTTGGCAGTGGACTCGTCACCAAACAGGTTTTTTGAAAAGGCTTTGAGTTGTTTGTCATCTGAGTTAAACGCATCGGGTTCGTATTCTTCGCTCGATAAATGCGTGCCCCACGGTGATAAACTTGAGCCGCAGGTAATCCATAAACCTTGTACTTTGGATGTATCGACATTGTGGTATTTGACCAAAGACAGTTTGCCCGTTTTTGGGTCTTGATCCAGCGTGAGTACGGCAATCGGCGAAGGTACTTTGCCGTAGTTGTCCGCACTGGCTAAATCGCGGGTGACATATTCAAACTGCACCACTGCGAATACCGGCTTGCCTTTCACACCGTTGACTTTGGCATTGGGTACAGTCAATAGTGATGTGCCATCGGGCGCATCAGAAAAAAGTTGGCGTTCTTTGCCAGGCACAGACCGATCCATAATCGGTTGGTTTTTGATGTTGTAGTTGCCACCTGCAAGGGTTTTACCGCCTTTGCCATCAGGGACTAAATCACCTGTGAGAAAAAACGACTCGTAGCCGAGGTTGTAGGTTTGGGCGTGTCCTGTGCTGTATTTGACCGTGAGTTTGGATGCAACATGATTGATTGCCATTTCCGCTGGGTTGTCCAAATTTGGCGCGCCCATGCCTTTGAATGTGGCTGATATAAATTCACCTGAGCCTATTGAGGATAGGGCTGGGGCAGCGTGTGCGGTGTTTTGATTCAACAATGCGCCCATACCCATACCGCCTAATGGCAATAAAGGTGCAGCACCAAGGGCTTTGAGTACTTTACGACGTTGTGTGAGATGAGGGGTGTGCATTTGGATTCCTTTAAAAATTATGACTATGAAACGCTAAAAACCCACGTGAGTCTATGCTATTGCGTTGATAAAATCGCATCATTTATCGCCGCTTTTGCAGGTATGTTCACATGAAAACTTAAAAATTCTTGGGTGCATGCGCGCCAAGAAAATCGCTCGGCATGCGCACGCGCGACTTCAGGCGAAATGCTCAAGGCCCGCTCGCATGAGCGTTGTAAATCGTTGTCCATCGCGCCTGCGGGCGAATCGCCAATCACATCAATCGGTCCTGTCACAGGATAGGCCGCCACAGGTGTGCCGCATGCCAATGCCTCAAGCAAAACCAAGCCAAAGGTGTCAGTCAAACTGGGGAATACAAACACATCGGCGGACGAATAGACTTTCGCCAACTCATCTTGCGTGAGCACACCCAAATAATGCGCATCAGGGTATTGCTTTTTCAGGCGCGCCAATTCAGGTCCTTCGCCGACCACCCACTTACTGCCTTTTAAATTGAGCTGCAAAAACGCATCAATGTTTTTTTCCACCGCCACACGTCCGACATACAGGTAAATCGGATGTTCGGTGTTGAGCACATTGTCATGGCGCGGATAAAATAATTCTGTGTCCACGCCGCGTGTCCACAATGCAACATTGGTACATCCATAACGCTTCAAATCATCGATGACCACTTGAGTCGGCGCGAGCATGTATTGCGCAGGCGCATGAAACCAACGCAAAAATCGATATGTCCACGCCAATGGAATCGCAAAGCGCGCTTTGACGTATTCGGGAAAGCGGGTGTGATAAGCGGTGGTAAATGGCAGGTGATGCTTGAGCGCGTAATGGCGTGCCGCCATGCCGAGCGGACCTTCGGTGGCGATGTGAATCGCATCGGGTTTGGCTTCTTGCATCATGTGTGCCAAACGACGGTAGGGAAGCAGCGACAATCGGATTTCAGGATAGGTCGGACATGCCATCGTGGTGAAACTCAGCGGTGTAATCATGGAAACTTCATGTCCCATGCGCGTTAACTCGCGGTTGGTCGCTTGGATGGTGCGCACCACACCATTGACCTGTGGCTCCCAAGCGTCGGTCACAATCATGATATTCATAGGCTCACCCAATCTGCGCTTGGTTGTAAAAAGGCTCTGTGCGAGGTACGCAATATATTCGCCACACTCGCCGCCCATGCTTCATCGTGTGCAGGTTCTGGTGTTGCAATCACTTCGGTGGTCACAGGTGCGACTTCGAGGGCGCGATGGCTCAATTTGCCCCATTCAATAATCGACAACTGACCTTGCGCATCCTCCGCGACCGCGGTTAAACTCTCGACCCAATCGCCTGAGTTAAGGTAAGTCACGCCGTTGATGTCGCGCATTTGCGCTTTGTGAATGTGACCGCACAGTACGGCTTGGCAACCACGGCGTTGTGCCTCGGTAGCAACCGCGGTTTCAAAACTATCGATGTAGGCAACCGCGTTTTTCACACGGTCTTTGAGAAACTGCGACAGTGACCAATACTCCCAACCCATTTTGGCGCGCCACAAATTGAGCCAGCGATTGGCTTTAAGCGCGAACATATACAACTCATCGCCGATTTTTGCCAACCACTGCATGTTTTGCACCACGCCATCAAACAAATCACCGTGCAAAATCCAGATTTTTCGCCCATCGGCGGTGGTGTGAATGACCTCATCGACAAACTCAATTCCGCCCATTTCGATGCTCGGTATGCGTCCATCGCCTTCATCCAAATTCTCAATGAACTCACGGATAAACATATCGTGATTGCCTGTGATATAGACAATCCGCGTGCCTTTGCGCGCTTTGCGCAGGAGTTTTTGAATCACATCGTTGTGGGTTTGTGGCCAGTACCAACGTTTTTTTAGTTGCCAGCCGTCGATAATATCGCCGACCAAATAAACTGTCTCTGCCTCGTTGTGCGCCATAAAGTCCAGCAAAGCGCGCGCTTGGCAATTGCGCGTACCCAAATGCACATCCGAAATCCACAGTGTGCGGTGTTGCTTGGGCTTTTTGTTTAAACCTGTCTGTGTGTCCATAGCCACCTCCTTTATCATCGTCTTTATTGTGGCGTATGGTAGTGGGCAAATATGACGAAGTGATTAAAGACGGATGACAGATTGATGAAATGTGCACAGTCCAACGTGATTGACGTAAAAACGCCGCAGTGGTAGGCTTTCAAAGGTGTTGAAAATAATGGTTTTAAAAATGAATGATTCGGGTATAATTTTCGCACGACCGTTCTAAAAAAGAGTGGCGCGACACCATCAGACATAACCACAAAGGAGATTTCATGAGTATTCCCGCCGCATTATCGCAGCTGCGCCTGCCCATCATCGGCTCGCCGATGTTTATCGTGTCCAATCCTGAGTTGGTCAAAGCCCAGTGTAAAGCGGGTATTGTCGGCTCATTTCCCGCGCTCAATGCGCGAGGCGAAGGTGCGCTGGATGCGTGGCTGACGGATTTACAAACCAATTTGGCGGCGGACAAAGCCGCAGGTGGCAACCCTGCGCCATTCGCCGTCAATCAAATCGTCCACCCATCGAATGCACGTTTGGCAGAAGACATCACCGTGTGTCTCAAACACCAAGTGCCGATTTTCATCACCAGTCTACAAGCCCCACCGAAAGAATTGGTCGATGGTGCACATGCCTACGGCGGCATCGTCTTGCACGATGTGATCAATGCGCGTCATGCGAAAAAAGCCCTTGAAGCGGGCGTGGATGGCTTGATTTTGGTCGCCGCAGGTGCGGGTGGACACGCGGGCACGCTCAGTCCATTTGCTTTGGTGGGTGAAATTCGTGAGTTTTACGATGGCTTGATTGTGCTCTCAGGCAGCATTGCCAATGGCGATGCGGTGCTTGCGGCGCAAGCTATGGGTGCGGATTTGGCATATATGGGCACGCGTTTTATCGCCACCACAGAGGCGAACGCTTCTGACGATTATAAAAATGGCATCACCCAAGCGAGCGCGTCGGATGTGATTTACACCAATTTATTCACGGGCGTGCATGGCAACTACCTGCGCGAATCCATCGTCAAAGCAGGTTTAGACCCCGACCATTTACCTGAAGCAGATAAATCCAAAATGAATTTTGGTTCAGGCGGCAACAGTGCGGCGAAAGCGTGGAAAGACATTTGGGGCGTGGGTCAAGGTGTGGCAGTGATTGATGAAGTGTTGCCGACGGCGGAGTTGGTCAATCAATTGGAAGCGGAGTACCGAGCAGCGCGTGCGCGTTTGGCACTTTGAACACCTGAGTGTAAAAAAACAGACTGACAACCCGTTGGTCTGTTTTTTTATGTGTGTGCATATCGCGATTTGCGTCGATAAATTGAGAACCCTGTTTATATGCGGCTTCGCTATCGGCTACAATACGCATTTATTGTATCCATCAGCGAATCGTTATGCAAAAACACATCCATATCCTCGGCATCTGCGGCACCTTTATGGGCGGGATTGCTGCCATTGCCAAACAGGCGGGTTATCGCGTCACGGGCTGCGATGCCAATGTCTATCCGCCAATGAGCACGCAATTGGAAGCCCAAGGAATTGAACTGATTAGCGGTTTTGACGCAAGCCAATTGGATTTAAAACCCGATGTGTTTGTGATTGGCAATGTGGTCTCGCGTGGCAATCCCTTGATGGAAGCGATTTTGGACGCAGGTGCGTCGTATATTTCGGGCCCGCAGTGGTTGGCAGAGAACGTTTTGCATGGTAAATGGGTGCTCGCGGTGGCGGGCACGCATGGCAAAACCACCACCAGTGCCATGCTCGCGTGGTTACTCGAAGATGCGGGTTTGAATCCGAGTTTCTTGATTGGTGGTGTGCCAAATAATTTCGGTATTTCGGCACGTTTGACCGATGATCCGTTTTTCGTGATTGAGGCTGATGAGTACGACACGGCGTTTTTTGATAAGCGCAGTAAGTTTGTACACTACCGCCCCCGCACGGTGATTTTAAATAATCTGGAATTTGACCACGCGGATATTTTCGCTGATTTGGCGGCGATTCAGACGCAGTTTCACCACCTCGTGCGCACGATCCCTCACAATGGTTTGATTGTTAGCAATGCGCATGAGGCGGCGCTCGATGAAACTTTAAATAAAGGCGCGTGGACACCGATTGCGCGCTTTGGCTCAGGTGCTGATATGGTCGATTGGCAGATTGCCAATGTCGGCGATGACGACAGTTTTGATGTTTTGTTTGAGGGCAAACTGCAAGGGCGTGTGCATTGGGATGTGACGGGGGCGCACAATCGCTTGAATGCGCTGGCGGCAATTGCCGCTGCGCGCCATGTGGGCGTTGCGCCGAGCACATCGATTGACGCGCTCTCGCGCTACCTCATGCCCAAACGCCGCATGGAAATCAAAGGTGTGATCCATGGCATCACGGTGTACGATGATTTTGCCCACCATCCGACTGCGATTGCGACCACGGTGGCGGGTTTGCGCAAGCGGGTTGGTGCTGGGCGAATTTTGGCAGTGCTTGAACCACGTTCCAATACCATGAAATTAGGCGTGATGAAGGCGGCTTTGCCTGATTCTTTGCGCGATGCCGATTGGGTGTTTGGTTATGGCGCAACCGAAGGTTCGAGTGCGCTCGGCTGGGATTTGGCGGAATCGTTATCGCCTTTGGGAGACAAAGCACAGGCGTTCAGCGATTTGGATGAATTGGTACAAGCGGTCAAAGCCCAAGCCCAAGCGGGCGACCATATCCTCGTGATGAGCAATGGCGGTTTTGGCGGGGTGCATCAAAAATTATTGGACGCGCTCAAATAAGACCGATATATGACCTTACTCTACCTCCACGGCTTTCGCTCCTCGCCCAATTCAGACAAAGCCCTTGCGGTGATTGACTACTGTGCGCAACATCAATTGCCCGCGCCCGTCGTGCCGCAGTTGCCCCTCTCGCCGCTTGAAGCCATCACTCTGTGTGAACGCCTGATTGCACAGCACTCGGTGACCGCAATTTGCGGTTCATCACTCGGTGGCTTTTACGCCTTGTATTTGGCAGAAAAATTCGGCTTGCGCTGCGCACTCATCAACCCTGCCATCACGCCGTGGGTAGATTTGGAGCGTGATGACAACCACGCGCGCTATGATATCGATGAATTGGATACAGATCATCGTCATTATGTCGATGAGCTCAAGCCCTATTACACGGCGCAGTTCACTCACTTGAACAATTGTTTGTTGTTGGTCGGAACCGCCGATGAGGTGCTCGATGCGCAACAATCGATGAGCCACCTCAAAGGTGCACAGCAAATTGTGGTTGAGGGGGCGGACCACAACATCACCGATTTCGGCGGGCATTTGGATGAAGTCATGCGTTTTGTTGTAGGGGCGGATCAGTTTTTGGATGGGTAAAATGAATCGTTTGCAATTGTATTGGCGTTTGGCGCGCTTGGATAAACCGATTGGGATTTTATTGCTGCTCTGGCCAACCTTGTGGGGCTTGGTTTGGGCGAGTGCGGGTGTGCCCTCAATGGGTGTGGTGTTGGTGTTTGTCTTGGGCACGGTGCTGATGCGCTCGGCTGGTTGTGTGGTCAATGATTACGCCGACCGAAATTTTGATTTACATGTTGAGCGCACGGCGAACCGCCCGTTAACCAGTGGTCAGGTGAGTGGTAAAGAGGCCTTGTTGTTGGCATTGGCCTTGACCTTGTGTGCCGCGTTGTTGCTGTTGTTTCTCAACCCCTTGGCGCGTCAGTTGTCGTTAATTGCCTTGGTGCTTGCGGCGTCCTACCCATTTTTCAAACGGTTTTTTGCGATTCCGCAGGCGTATTTGGGCATCGCGTTTGGTTTTGGTATTCCGATGGCATTCGCAGCAGTGCAAAATCAAGTGCCTGCCGTGGCATGGTGGTTGTTGCTCGCCAATGTATTTTGGACCATTGCCTATGACACCGAATATGCGATGGTCGATAAAAATGATGATCTAAAAATCGGCATCAAGACCTCGGCCATTACCTTCGGACGTTTTGATGTGGCGGCGGTTATGTTGTGCTACGCCGTGTTCATCATGATGATGGTGGTTTTGGGTGTGCAGGCAGGCTGGAATGCTGGGTATTTTGTGGGGTTGGCTGTTGCGGCATGGATTGCCGTTTATCACTACACGCTCATCCGTGGGCGTGAGCGTGATGCCTGTTTTAAAGCGTTTTTACATAATCATTGGTTGGGACTGGCGGTATTTATCGCTACATTGTTGGGTGCAATGTAACGGATGCGTCCAAGTAAAACCAAGGCTAAAATTATAAAGGCGACCTGAATCATCAGGTCGCCTTTTGTTTTTATTATCAACGAGCGTGCTCGTTGTGTGATTGTCTCCTGCCAAACTTCTTTACCAATTCAGTTGTATTCGTACAGTCGATTAGCGCGAAGTGAGCACCCATTGGGTGCGAAAAAACCGACTGACGAACCCCTCTGTACATTGAAGAAACTTGAGAGTTCGCAGACTATATCAAGGGTTGATGCTGTTGACAAGAATTTATTTCATGTTTCGTTGTTGCGTTGCAATGCCTTTTTGTGGTGCGCTTAAAAAAGCATGGGGTTTTTACGGGGTGTAAGGCTGTAAGATGGCGTAATTTCGGGTGAAAATTGTATATTTGCTGCTATAAATGATGATAGTGTGTCAAATTTACTGTGTTGCAACGCAGCATTAAAAATAAATTAAAATCAATTATTGGTATAAATTTTGCTCAAATATGTAAGTTTGCACATTTTTGGTGAGGCATTTGTCCAATTCGGGTGAGTCAGGATGCTGTTGCAGTTGTTTGCGAATTTGGGTCGATGAGACATCCATCAGTGGTGCTGTAAATTCGATAAACAATCCATACGTCTGGGTTCGCCATTGATTGGACTGTGCGTTGCAGTGGTGCTTTTGATAGTAGGTACGCAGCACACCATCGCTCAATTGCTCTGAGGATATTTCGTGTCCTGCGCGTTGAGCGACAGCGATGTGTGCGTGTTTCAAAATCCCTTGCCAGTCACGCCAAGTGTGAAAATTGGCCAATTGGTCTGAGCCAATCAGCCAAATAAACGTGGCATGGGGGTTGAGTGAACGCAGTTGGCTCAAGGTGTCTATGGTGTAGGAGGCTTGATGGCTCAGGGTTTCAATCGGATTGATGTTAATCGGATAAGGCGTTGTTGGGTTGAGGTCTTGCCAGCGTTGGGCATCATCGTGTACTGCCAATTCAAGCATTGCCAAACGGTGCTGTACAGGCACGACATGGGGTTTTTGCCACGGATTGCCACTGGGAATCATCTCGCAATGCTTGAGTTTTAAAGCGGACAACGCGGCGTGCACCAATTCAAAATGCGCCAAATGCGGTGGGTTAAAACTGCCGCCAAACAACAATATGATGCGTGCGTTGTCCATGTTTTTAAATCAAATCCACAGCGCGATAGCCGATGTCGCTGCGGTATTGCATGCCATCGAACGAAATATTTTTGATGTGCGCATACACGGTGTTTTGAGCTTCGCGCAGGGTTGGTGCGGTGGCGGTGACGCACAATACTCGTCCACCTGCGGTTAGGGTGTTGCCTTCTTTGTCCAATGCTGTGCCCGCGTGGAACGTCACGCATTCATCGGTATCGGCGGCAATGCGCATCACATCACCCGTGCGCGGAGTATCGGGGTATTTCGACGCTGCGAGCACCACACCGAGTGCGACGTTTTTTGACCAGTGTAGTTGCACTTGATCCAGTTGACCCAAAGCACCTGCGAGCAATACGTCGTATAAGTCGGATTCTAAACGACGCATAATCGGCTGTGTCTCGGGGTCGCCCATGCGGCAGTTGAACTCTAAAACCTTAATCGAGCCATCGGGCGAAATCATCAAGCCCGCGTATAAAAAACCAGTGAATACAATGCCATCGGCTTTCATGCCATCCAATGTGGGATGAATCACCTCGCGCATGGCGCGCTCATACACCGCATCAGTGACCACAGGTGCGGGCGAATACGCGCCCATGCCGCCCGTATTCGGTCCTGCATCCGCGTCGAGTAAGCGTTTGTGGTCTTGCGAGGTTGCCAAAGGCAGTGCGTGCTCGCCATCGCACAACACGATGAAACTGGCCTCTTCGCCCGCGAGAAATTCTTCAATCACCACGCGCGCACCCGCATCGCCCAAACGGTTGCCTTCCAGCATGTCGTCAATTGCTTGATGTGCTTCGGTTTCCGTCATGGCAACGACAACGCCTTTACCCGCTGCCAGTCCATCGGCTTTAATCACAATTGGCGCGCCGTGTTGTGTCACATAATCGTGTGCGGACTGGGCATCGGTGAATGTACCGTAAAATGCGGTCGGGATGCCGTGGCGCGCCATGAAGTCTTTGGCAAAGGCTTTTGAGCTTTCCAATTGTGCCGCCGCTTTGGTAGGGCCGAAAATTGCCAAACCCTCAGCACGAAACGCATCCACCACGCCTTTTGCCAGCGGTGCTTCGGGACCCACCACGGTCAAGGCGATTTGATTATTTTTTGCGAATTGCACCAATGCGGCGTTGTCCACCTGCGTGATGTTGGTGGTTTTGGGCAGGTACGCTGTGCCTGCGTTGCCAGGTGCGACAAAAACCGCCTTGACTTTGGGAGAGTTGGATAACGCCCATGCCAATGCGTGTTCGCGTCCGCCACCACCGATAATTAATACATTCATAACCAAATCCTTTAATAAAATTATCGTGCTATTTTACTGGTTTTTTGTGGCGTTCACTGCGAATATCTTGTACAGTCATAAGTGAAATTCAATTGACTCAATATAAAATATGAAACAAAAACGAATGTTTACCACAAAGCCCGCGCAGTATCGCAGTACGTACGCGCTTTTTCTCATCCTCTGCACATTGCCCCTTATGGTGGCGCATTACTTGCAGTCTACTTTGGATTTAGCCCCCTGTCCCTTGTGCGTGGCTCAGCGTTATGGGTTTTGGCTGATGGGGATTTTTGCGTTATGGGGCTTGCTCAAAGGGCGATTGCCTCGTTGGGCGGATGTGTTGGCAGTGTTGACGGGATTGTTCGGCGCAGGCATCGCGGTCTATCACCTGTGGATTATCGCCCACCCCGCATCCGAATGTGTTAAAGATG
>OBMA010001891.1_pt1 | contig 12558 bp, 9 predicted proteins | sample 1539141 | NCBI WGS metagenome assembly OBMA01 (sample SAMEA3991484, study PRJEB22521) | metagenome | biome: anthropogenic terrestrial biome; feature: sewage plant; material: raw primary sludge | place: Sweden | collected 2012-09-26 | reverse complement strand
ATGATTGATAAGATTTGTAAAGAACTAGACTGTCAAATTGAAGATGTTGTTGAGTTTGTGCGAGAGGAAAAGTAATGATAAAAAATAAACCAACCTATGTTAGTCTATTTTCATCCGCTGGAGTTGGATGTTATGGGTTTAAATTGGAAAATTTTGAATGTATTGCTACCAATGAGATTGTGGATCGTCGATTAGCTATCCAGAAAAATAATCAAAAATGTCAATTTGAGACAGGGTATATTTCTGGTGATATTAAGGAAGACTACACAAAACAAAGAATTTACAATGAGATTAAGAGGTGGAAGAATTTGGGCAACGACAGAGTGGATGTTGTTGTTGCTACTCCACCATGTCAGGGAATGAGCGTTGCAAATCATAAGAAAAAAGTTGATGAAATCAATCGAAATAGTCTAGTCAATGAGAGTGTTGAAATTGTAAAAACTATTAAACCAAGATTCTTTGTTTTTGAGAATGTTGCAGCATTTTGGAAAACAGGATGTCTTTCAAAGAGTGGAGAGGTTATGGCGATTGGAGATATGATTGCCGAGGAATTAGGAAATGACTATATTTTCGAACATCGTATTCTCAACTTCAAAAACTACGGCTCTAATTCTTCACGACCGCGAACGCTAGTTATTGGTGTCGACAAACAATTAGCTAATCAAGTTGTTCCAAGTGAGTTGTTCCCAGACTATGTAGAAGAAAAATCACTCTTTGATATTATTGGAGATATGGAAGAATTAGAGTGGGGGCGGTATAGTCCTCGTGATTTTTACCATAGTTTTAGGACATACCCTGAACATATGCGTTCTTGGATTCATGATGTTGAACAGGGGAAGAGTGCTTTTGATAATGAAGATGATACCAAAAAACCACATAGAATTGTTGATGGTAAACTAGTTGTTAATCAAGCTAAAAACTCAGACAAATATACTCGTCAAGTTTATGATAAAGTGGCTGCCTGTATCCATACTCGAAACGACCAAATGGCTAGTCAAAATACGGTACACCCAACTCAAGACCGTGTATTTTCTATTAGAGAGTTGATGAAACTAATGACAATTCCTGACCAATTTAGGTGGATTGACAAGGAGCTAGATGAACTAAATAATCTCACTTATGAAGAAAAGCGGAAGCTATCTAAAAAGGAAGAGATGAATATTCGTCAGAGTATTGGTGAAGCGGTACCTACGGTCATTTTTCAAAGTATTGCTAAAAAAATAAACGACTTTCTGAGTAAGGTTTCTCTTTCGGAGACTGATGTCAAAAAGTTGATTAGCGATGAGGGGTTAGATAATTTTGATTCTTTAAAGTCATTCGTACTGGAAAATAGAGATAAATATTCGCTCTCGACATTGTCTTCAATTATTGAATTAGCTAATTCTAAACGCCAAAACAATTCAGCCTATTTTACAAATAAATTCATTATTCAGGAGATTTTAGAAGATCTCCCTGATTTTGAAAACAGTAGTATTTCAATAATAGAACCATCAGTGGGCTCAGGTAACTTTTTGCCCTTTATCTTCCACAAATACGCCGACAAACAAATCACCTTGACCGTTGTTGATGTCGATAAAGATGTTCTTGAATTGTTGAAGTTACTTTACGATAATAATACACCGTCAAACGTTCAGATTACCTATATTCATTCTGACTATATGACTTTTGAGCATGACAGGGTTGATTTAATCATCGGAAATCCTCCCTTTACAAAGTTAAATGCCAAAGAAACCGTACTCTATAAAAAACATAACTTTAATGATGCAACAACCAATCTAGCGGAATTTATCCTTGAAAAAGCCGTTCGTTCTGCTGATTATGTTTCGATGATTATGCCTAAAAATATACTAAACACCCCTGAATATTATAAAACGCGATTGTTTTTAGAGGAACACGATGTTTATAGCATTGTGGATTTTGGGGAAAAGGGTTTCAAAGGTGTTTTAGTTGAGACGATAAATTTAGCGATTAAGACTATTAAAGATAAAGCAGATAGTGTAAAAGTTAGATCACTTACTAAAAATATAACCTACCAGCAGAGTAAGAACTATATTTTTTCAAAAGACCTTCCATACTGGGTGATTTATCGTAATGCTCGGTTTGATGATGTGTTTGCCAAGATGGATTTTGGAATTTTCGATGTCTTTAGAGATAGGCAAATCACAAATTCAAATTCCAAGTTACAACTAAATAATAACGACGATATTCGCGTTTTGAAATCCCGAAATATTAGTGATAACGGCAAAGAGATTATTGAGATACCGAATTATGATGCGTACATCTCTCAAGAAAACGTCAGTCAAATGGCAACATTTAAGTATTTGAATGATGAAACAGTCTATTTAACTCCCAATATGAGTTATAAACCTAGAGTTATGAAAAAACCAGCTGGTGTTGTCACAAACGGGTCATTGGCAATTCTTATTCCAAAGAATAAGGTTTTGCTGACTGAGCGACAACGGTCGTATTTCTCAACGAGTGAGTATAGGGAATTCTACCAAATTGCCAGAAATTATCAGACCCGCTCGTTGAATATTGATAAAACCAGTAGCTATTGGTTCGGAGCTTTAAAAAAATAAAAGGAGAAATTAAAATGAGAATTGATTTTAGAACAAATAATCCACGATGGGGAGTTTCTGGGCTTTCTTTTGCGACACTAGAAGAGTATGTTTATGTATTAGGTTTTTTGGCTAATAGTCGTCATTATCAGAGTTATAATGGCTTACCTTGTTCGAATTATGACAAGGCTATAGAAATAAAAATAGAGGGTAACTATGTCGATGGTGCATGGGCCAAGGAATGTCGCATTCATTATCTTAAAGATGAATCAAACTTAAGAAATTTGTCTCAATCTTTAAGTGCTGCCAGCTCAGCAGGTCGTCCTACTCATGGAGTGGTAGCAAGGATTAATTCAAATGAATTTATTAACCACCTGATTTCGGATTATAATTTTAGTGTTTCACAAACAGGTAGTTATAGTGAGTCTGTCTTCCCTCCGTCGATAGAGACCGTATGTGGAAATTTAGAAAATTTGCTATTAAATGAGGGATTGGAGGTTGATGGATTTATTAGGTTATTTGAAGAAGGATTTAATCTATGACTATTGAACAATTTTTATCACAATTTGATTATGATATTCGAAAAACCAAAGATGCTCGCTGGATAGACCAGAAATGTACTTATGATGTGCTTTCAATCATTGCAGACTGTATCTTAGAGTATGTCGGAGAAGATGCTACTAAAGAATTTACTGTTTCTGATATTTGGCATAATGACTACACTAGGGATAATGTTTTGGAAATTTTCACTAAGCCTGATACTGAGTCCAAAAAAGCGAGTAATGAGTATGATAAATATTTCGGTCAACCGATTAAGCTATTTGGGTATAGTCATATTTTAAGTGTTCAAAAAGAGAGGGGGCGCTATTTTTATCGGGTCAATAACTTTAAATTACTAGAATATATCGCACTTCGTCCAACTAATGCTCTAAATTTTCTTTTCTTATATATTCAAAAAGTCTTATCAGATAGTGGGCTTTACCCTGAATTTGAGCGATTCTTTGAGCAACAGACCAAGGATGCTTACAAGCGACTCCGTGACGCATTTATTCAGTTTACTACTACTAACACCCCAATAAATAGTGATGTCGAGTGCGGACGTATTTTCACTAAAATCTTAAATCCACTGGCTTTCAAATTAAAGAAGCAGGGAACTATTCGAGGGATGATTTCTAAAAATCGAATCACTCTAAATGATTTGCAGTATAATCGAGTAAATTGGCGAGATGAATTATCTGGCAAAGAAAAGACCGAAACGAGGGCAGAACATAGTTTGACCGCTGAGCAACATCAAGCTAAAGCGCTTGCTAAGTATGCGGTTGATAAAGCTAAACGTCAAGTTAGACGGTTTAATGATAAATGGTTTAACGGAGTCTCCGAAATTCACCAGACTACGGAACAGGTTAAAGCAACTCAAGCACACCATATATTTCCGCAATCAGAATTTCCTGAAATTGCTGATTACTTAGAAAACCTTATCATGATTACCCCAAATCAACACTTTAGCATGGCTCATCCAAACAACCAAACTATCTATATTGATAGGGATTTTCAATATATTTGTTTATTGGCGAAAGCATCTCGAATTATGGTGAATCTAACCTCTTCGTCAGAACCTAATTTTTATGACTTTAATGATTATCGATTTGTTTTAAATACTGGCTTAAAAACAGATGAATTTGATTTTGTTGGTGATTTAGATTTCGCTTCTATCGTTGATAAAATTGATATTCATTATAGCGACTGCTCTAAGTATGATTATTTAGTGATTGATAATAAACCAATTTTATGGTAGCACATAACACAGAGTATTTTCTAGAAGAAACAGATGATAAGACGCACTGTTTTTATATTTCATTCGACTTGGGTGATGATGGAGAAATTTATCAAAAAATCGATGACTGGTCGGAAGAGATTTTTGACGACATTGCAAATTTTGCACTTGGAAAATCAAAAGTATTAGAACTTTCAAAAGATTCCCCTCGAAAAGCACATAGAGAAGGGGGAAGATTACTCTATAATATTGATGAAATAAAAAATGCGAACGAATACTACTTAGGTCAGCAATATTCAAAGGAAGATGATAAATATATGAAAAGAGGTGAATTTGGTGAGTTAATTCTGTATCATTTACTGGATAGAAAACTGAACAAGCCTTAATTGATACCATAAAATCAAGTATTCCAGAAGCATTATGGATTATTTTTAGGGAAAATTATTATGATGTGGAATCTCAAAACCGACTATATAATTATCTTACTCAAAACCCTAATTTATTAACTGACTTATCGTGGAATAACCACTCTCCATCTTATGATACTTTATTGCAAACGATGAAAACTATTTCGCATGGTTTAGATAATGTTAGCAATAATAGCTATAAGCATATCGCACATAAAGCTAATAAAATTTCGAAAGGGAATATTAAAGATGTAATTGATAGCGAAGTACAGTACCAATTAGATAAAGCTGATAATGAAGACTTACATAAGGTATATAATAAAGCAATTTTTGATATATTTAAGTTTGTCAGAACTGAGGCGAAATTTAACATTCCTAAGAAAATGTCAGTTTTGCAGAGTATCGTAAATTATATTCTGAAAGATAAAAAAGCTGATTACTCGTCATTTATAGCCAAGCTAGAAAATGAAGGAGTTGGTGGCTCAAAAAGCATTCTATTAGATTATAGAGTTCCGTCTACCGCAATCAAAAAAATTCGCACAAATTTAGGTTCGACTGAAATAATTGATTATATAAAAAATAATTTAGATAACTTGAATTTTACTAATTATGAAAGAGAGATAGTTGAGAAACTATAAAAATACGCCAAATTTTACGGCGTATTTTTTGTAAATGACAATCTGAAGAATAATATTTTAGACTGCTAACTGTACTTTTTAGGGGGTCTGCTTAGCCGAAAAAGATTGAAGAAAATCACCAAAAATAGACTTTTTCTTCAATCTGAATCACAAGAAATGGTCGTGATTTTCTATTTAGGTGTAGGGGTTATAGACTTTAATATCTTGGACTGCTGTCTGAGGTATGCTATAATAAGAACATGAATACCGTTGTACTAAAGGCATCTGTCCAGCAAAAACAGGCCATGATGGCTCACTATGACCGCTATCGGCAGGCCAGTAAAAATCCCTACATAGAAGCATTTTTCAAATTGACCGGTGCTAGCCTGTCCATCTACACTTCTGGAAAAATCGTTTTTCAGGGGGAAATGGCAGAGCAGGAAGCAAGGCTCTGGGGCTATGAGCCAGAAAGCTCTGAACAGACAACCAATCCTGGTCAAAACCTGCCCATGATTGGTACAGATGAGGTTGGAAACGGGTCTTATTTTGGAGGTTTGGCAGTCGTTGCTAGTTTTGTCCGCCCAGAAGACCATGCTTTTCTCAAGTCGCTAGGTGTGGATGATTCTAAGAAAATGACAGACCAAAAAATCTGCCAAATCGCTCCTCTCTTAAAAGAGAAAATCCCCCACCAAGCTCTGCTATTGTCACCGAAAAAATACAACGAAGTCATTGAGCAAGGCTATAATGCAGTATCTGTCAAGGTTGCCCTGCACAATCAAGCGATTTTCCTACTCTTGCAAAAGGGAATGAAGCCTGAGAAGATTGTCATTGACGCTTTTACATCCAGTCAAAATTATCAAAAGTACTTGAAGAAGGAAGCCAATCAATTTCCCAACCCCGTCACACTAGAAGAAAAGGCTGAGGGTAAGTATCTGGCTGTGGCAGTATCTTCTATCATTGCAAGAAGTATGTTTTTAGAAAATCTTGCCCAGCTTGGTCAACTAGTTGGAATGCAACTACCGTCTGGAGCGGGCAGTAAATCCGACCAAGTCGCAGCAAGCATCTTAAAACAATATGGCATGGCTGGTCTCAATGAGACTGCCAAACTTCACTTTGCTAATACGCAAAAAGCACAAAAATTATTGAAATAAGGAAAATAAATTCATGGGAATTAAAAAAGGTACCAATCGTTCCCCATTCATGAAATTCATTGCCGAATGGGGATTCTTTATCTTATTTATCGTAGCTGTGTTCGCCAGTCGATACTATATCTGGAATCCAGTTTCAGTTCACGGGCATTCCATGGACCCGACGCTTCAACACCAAGAAAAATTGATTATGCTGAAAACAACATCAATCGACCGTTTCGATATTGTTGTTGCTAGCGAGACAGACAGTAATGGTGACGAAAAATTAATTGTCAAACGTGTTATCGGCATGCCAGGTGACACCATCCGCTACGAAAACGATGTCCTCTATGTTAACGACCAAAAAGTGGACGAGCCTTACTTAGATGAATATCTAGACGCATTCCAGAAAGATAAACTTCAAGAAGTCTATTCTTACAATAAACAATTCCAGGCCGTTGCTCAATCTGCTGAGGCCTTTACACAGGATGCCAATGGTTACGTAGATTTCACTATAACGGTCCCAGAAGGTCAGTACTTCTTGATGGGGGATGATCGTCTCGTTTCACTAGATAGCCGTAGTGTGGGAACATTCTCCCGTGAAAATATCAAAGGGGAAGTCGTCTTTCGGATGTGGCCATTCAACCGAATTGGGACTGTTGATTAATACAAACAAGTTTGGAGCAATCCGTTCCAAACTTCTTTTTCATTATTATTGGACTAAACTCTATGAACGAAGTGTATGTTACCGGTACTATTGACCGGATTATTTTTGAAAATCCTAGTAATTTTTATAAAATCCTTCTCCTTGAAATCGAGGAAACTGACGCAGGATATGACGACTACGAAATAATTGTGACCGGAACGATTGCCGATGTCATTGAAGGAGAAGACTATCGTTTCTATGGCAATCTGGTTACCCATCCCAAGTATGGTCAGCAGCTGCAAATTTCGCGTTACGAACGCAGCAAGCCCACTTCTGCCGGACTTGTCAAATATTTCTCCAGTGACCATTTCAAGGGAATTGGACGCAAAACGGCTGAAAAAATCGTTGAGCTCTATGGCGAAGATACCATTGATAAGATTTTGGCTGAACCTGAAAAACTGACCCAAATCACAGGCCTATCCAGCAAGAACAGGCAGGCATTTGTCGAAAAACTCCGCCTCAATTATGGAACCGAAATGATCTTGGCAAAACTAGCCGAGTATGGCATTCCCAATAAATTGGCCTTTCAAATCCAAGACCAGTATAAAGAAAAAACACTCCAAATGATTGAAGAAAATCCCTATCAACTGGTTGAAGACGTCCAAGGGATCGGTTTCACCATTGCCGATAGGATTGCGGAAAACCGGGGAATTGCCAGTGATTCTCCCCAACGCTTTCGGGCTGGTATGCTCTTTAGTCTCATTCATCGCTCCATGGAAACAGGCGATACCTATGTGGAGGCTAGAGACTTGCTGGAAGCAACCCTTGAACTGCTGGAAAAATCCCGCCATACAGAGCTGGACCCCGCTGCTGTTGCCAAAGAATTGACGGGACTGATTGCAGACGACAAGGTACAGCAAGAAGGCACAAAGATTTTTGACAACAGCCTCTACTTTGCCGAACATGGTATCCATAAAAACCTGACCCGCCTGATGGGAAAAAATGGTTTCAAACCCTTCCCACGCGCAGACGTTGAGGCTGCTATAGCAGAGCTAGAAACTATGTCTTCCCTTACCTACGATGACATTCAAAAAGAAGCCATCGTCCAAGCCATTACCAATCCGCTTTTCATTCTGACAGGCGGACCAGGGACTGGAAAAACAACGGTTATTAACGGTATTATCGCGGTCTACGCCATCTTGCATAAGATTGACCTAACTGGCAACCGAGAAGAATGCCCTGTCCTCCTAGCCGCTCCAACTGGACGAGCAGCCAGACGGATGAATGAATTGACAGGTCTGCCTTCCGCCACCATCCACCGCCACCTCGGTCTGGTAGAAGGACAAGAAGAATCCTACCGTGATGATTATTTGGATGCCGACTTTATCATCGTGGATGAGTTTTCTATGGTAGATACTTGGTTGGCAAACCAGCTCTTCCAGAACATTTCCTCCCAAACCCAAGTTCTGATTGTCGGCGATGCGGAGCAATTACCTTCTGTCAGTCCCGGCCAAGTCCTAGCTGACCTCTTAAAAATTGACAAGCTACCCAGCATCACTCTGGAACGCATCTACCGCCAATCCGATGATTCAACTATTGTTACCCTAGCCAGCCAGATTCGCCAAGGGGCCCTGCCGAGCGATTTCCGTGAGAAAAAGGCTGACCGCTCCTATTTTGAAGCTCAAAACGAACAAATTCCAGCTCTGATTGAACGCATTGTCGGCGCAGCCATCAAGTCAGGCATCCCTGCAAACGAAGTCCAAATCCTCGCTCCCATGTACCGTGGGGCCGCAGGCATTGACCAACTCAACACCATGACCCAGGCCCTGCTCAATCCTCTAAAAGACGGAGAACTTGAGTTCCTCCACAATGAGCAGGCCTTCCGCCAAGGCGACCGGGTCATCCATTTGGTCAACGATGCCGAGGCCAATGTCTTCAATGGTGATTTGGGCTACATTACCGACCTTCTACCTGCCAAGTACACAGACTCCAAGCAGGATGAGATTACCATCAACTTCGATGGTAGCGAGGTCACCTATCCCCGCAATGAGTGGTACAAGATTACCCTGGCCTATGCCATGTCCATCCACAAGTCCCAAGGTAGTGAGTTTCAGGTCGTTATCCTTCCCATCACCCGCACCAGCCACCGCATGCTCCAGCGCAACCTGGTCTACACCGCTATCACCCGATCCAAGAGCAAGCTCATTCTTCTAGGCGAAATCTCCGCCTTTGACTACGCCGTCAAAAATGCTGGCACCCTTCGTAAAACCTATCTGGTCCCACGTTTCCAAGGGGAAATGGCAAAGCAGGACAGCAAGGAAAGCTTGACTGAAAACAACGAAAGCAAAACAGCCACAGCCAAGCAAAGCCAGCCACCTGCTCAATCGGATAAGTCAAAACAAACAGAGCCAGTAACAGAATTCAGCCAGCAACTGTCCCTTCTTGACCAAGACCAGCCAGAAAAAGCAAGTGCCCAACCTAGAGAATATATTCTAACGGTGGACAACCTGCTAACCATTGACCCCATGATTGGCATAGATCAGGCAGATATTGAAGAGTTTTTTAAAGTATAAAAACCAGCAAGTCAGTAGATTTGCTGGTTTTACTCTAATATGTTCTTTCAGTTTGCGGTTAGAACTCGCTCCAACTATCTGGGAGACCTTTTGAAGGGAGAGAAATTGATAACAAACTCTTCTGTAATTGAGTCCTTTCTCACTCCCACAGAACTCAAGCCTGAAAGTTTGTGACTGTCACTCCTAACAACCGGATACCTTTTTCAACTTGTCCAATCTCTTCAATCAACTGACGAACCTCTTTTTCAATGATATCTAACTGGTCGGTGTATTCATCAAGACTATGGCGTTTAGTCAGTGTAGAAAAATCACCATAACGCACCTTTAACACAATTGTTCGGCCCTTTTTTTCATTACGCTCCAAGCTACCAGCAACCCGTTGACAAAGACTGGTTAACTCTTTCAGTACGTCCTCATCTCGATAAAGTAATTTCCGATAGGTTTTTTCCTTACCAATAGACTTGCGCACTCGATCCACCTTAACAGGTGAATTGGAAATTCCTCTCGCCTTACGATAGAGGTCAAACCCGAAACGACCGAATGTATCAATCAAAACCATCTCTGGTACATCTAACAGATCCTGCCCTGTGTAGACCCCCATATCATGTAGTCGTTTTACAGTTTTCTTGCCAACACCATGAAATTTTTCAATCGGCAAGGATGCCAATATCCCCACAGCCTCTTCTGGTAAAATCAAGGTCAATCCATGTGGTTTTTCCATATCCGAAGCAATCTTTGCCAAAAATTTGTTATAGGAAACACCAGCTGAAGCTGTCAGATGCAACTCATTCCATATGTCGTATTGGATGAGTTTGGCGATTTTAATTGCCGAGCTAAGGCCTAACTTATTTTCCGTCACATCTAGATAGGCCTCATCAATTGACATCGGCTCCACCAAATCAGTATAGCGATGAAAGATTTCTCGAACCTGTCGCCCAACTTCTTGGTATTTTTCATAATGACCAGAGATAAAAATAGCCTGCGGACAACGTTCATAGGCTTCTTTTGAAGACATAGCCGAGTGAATCCCAAAGGCCCGCGCCTCATAATTACAGGTCGACACAACGCCTCTACCACCAGATAGTCTTGGATCAGCTCCAATAACAACAGGCTTTCCTTTCAACTCAGGATTGTCCCTTACCTCAATAGCAGCAAAAAAAGCATCCATGTCTACATGAATAATTTTTCTAGATAAATCATTGATTAAGGGAAATACTAACATGGTTACTCCTTTACAATTTAGATTATACCGCAATCAGCTGCTAATGAAAAGAAAGCTACTCTGAACAGATTATCCAAATGACTCTATTTAAACGTCTTGCACGTACCTATTTCTACATGAAAAACGGTTGAAAGAATTTTCACAAACTTTCACGACGCTGAACCTTGAAGTAAGTGCTTTCAAATGCTATAATAGTACCATACCGGTGTTAACCGAAATGTTCAAAAGGAGAACCCTCATGTCAACAAAAGTAAAAACAAAAAATGTTGCTGAAGACATTTTCGCCCAAGCCTGGGAAGGCTTCAAAGGTACAGATTGGCAAGATAAAGCAAGTGTAACTCGCTTCGTTCAAGCCAACTACATTCCATATGATGGAGATGAAAGCTTCCTTGCAGGCCCAACTGAGCGTACACTTCATATCAAGAAAATTATTGACGAAACAAAAGCTGATTACGAAGATACTCGTTTCCCAATGGATATCGACCGTGCGACTTCTATCGCTGATATTCCAGCAGGTTTCATCGATAAAGAAAACGAACTCATCTTTGGTCTCCAAAATGATGAGCTCTTCAAACTTAATTTCATGCCACGTGGTGGTATTCGTATGGCTGAAACAACTTTGATCGAAAACGGCTATACTCCAGACCCACTCCTTCATGAAATCTATACAAAACACGCTACAACTGTAAACGATGGTATCTTCCGTGCTTACACAGCTGACATTCGCCGTGCTCGCCACTCACACCACGTTTCAGGTCTTCCAGATGCTTATTCACGTGGTCGTATCATCGGTATGTACGCTCGTTTGACACTTTACGGTGCAGACTACTTGATGGAAGAAAAAGTAGCTGACTGGAATGCGATTACTGAAATCGATGAAGAGTCAATCCGCCTTCGTGAAGAAATCAACCTTCAGTACCAAGCTTTGCAACAAGTTGTGCGTTTAGGTGACTCATACGGTGTTGACGTTCGCAAACCTGCAATGAACACGAAAGAAGCTATCCAATGGACAAACATTGCTTTCATGGCTGTATGTCGTGTTATCAATGGTGCTGCTACTTCACTTGGTCGTGTGCCAATCGTACTTGACATCTACGCTGAACGTGACTTGGCTCGTGGTACATTTACTGAGGCTGAAATCCAAGAATTTGTTGATGACTTCGTATTGAAACTTCGTACAGTGAAATTTGCTCGTACAAAATCCTTCGACGAAATCTACTCTGGTGACCCAACATTCTTGACAACATCTATGGCAGGTATGGGTAACGATGGTCGTCACCGTGTTACTAAGATGGACTACCGTTTCTTGAACACTCTTGACAACATCGGTAACTCTCCAGAACCAAACTTGACAGTTCTTTGGTCAGACAAACTTCCATATTCATTCCGTCATTACTGTATGGCAATGAGCCACAAACACTCTTCTATCCAATATGAAGGTGTAACAACAATGGCGAAAGATGGTTATGGTGAAATGTCTTGTATCTCTTGCTGTGTATCTCCACTTGATCCAGAAAGCGAAGACCAACGCCACAACATCCAATACTTTGGTGCTCGCGTAAACGTCCTTAAAGCCCTTCTTTCAAGCTGGAACAACGGTTACGATGATGTTCACAAAGATTACAAAGTATTCG
>OBMA010001890.1_pt1 | contig 12569 bp, 11 predicted proteins | sample 1539141 | NCBI WGS metagenome assembly OBMA01 (sample SAMEA3991484, study PRJEB22521) | metagenome | biome: anthropogenic terrestrial biome; feature: sewage plant; material: raw primary sludge | place: Sweden | collected 2012-09-26 | reverse complement strand
TTCTACAGCATATCCTAAGTCATTCAAACTCTTCAATATAATTGCGAAGTCTCTTCCACGTTGTCCTGATGGTGAAATTAAAAGTCGATCAACATTCTCAAGAAAAAGATATTTTGGTTTTACTTCCTTTTCTGTCAGGATTTTATGAATCGACCACCACAAAACTCCTTTTTTTCCGATAAGTCCTTTTGAGTTCTTTAGCGTTGTCGCCACAGAATAGTCTTGACATGGAAATCCACCAACTAATAAATCATGGTCAGGAATTGAGGAAACATCAACTGTTGCAATGTCTTGATTGCTATGCATTTCTTTTCCCCAACGATTTTCATAAACCATTGAAGCATGTTGAGCTTTAGTTGAAGGTTCAAACTGATTACTCCAAACTACTTCATATGGCGATTCAAAGTTTTCACGATAACCAGACGAAGCCGATTTTTTATTCCATCCTTCAAGTCCAAGCCTAAAACCTCCAACACCGGCAAATAATTCTATAACTTTTATTTTATTTTCCATGTTGAATCGTTTTTAGGTATTTGACTTTTTCTTCTGCGACTTTTAATGCTTCTTCTCCGTTTTCTTCATCAAGAACATACGAAGCTAGTTTATCACTTAACCATGATGTAACTAGTTGATTTTTATCTAAGTTGTAAAACTCAGCAAATTTTTCAACTTGTTCTTTTGTCGGTTTTCTTTCTCCTCTCTCAAATTTGCTGATAATGGCTTGGTCAATATCCATTGAAGCAGCAACTTGCCGAAGAAAAAGACCTTTCTCTTCTCTTGCAATTCTAATTAAATCTGCGAATGTATTCATAAGACAATGTTTGTTTTGACAAAAATAGTCAAATGTTTTGAATTGCAATTCTTTTCTCTAAATAATTTTTATTTTTCTTCTTCGGATTGACGTAATATGCAAAATATCAGCAGTTTGTGTCGTCTGTTTTTGTTTTTTTTTACAATTACACCTAACATCTCTGTAAGTGCGACACTGTCGCACTTATTTTGCTCTTATGTCTTTTCGTATTAATGCGATGCTATGTAGTGAAATGTTTTTTTACTTGAAATTTATTGTTGTCCAGCAAACTTAAATTTTAGCAGCTGTGGTATAAAACTCTTTTAAATAAAAAGGTTCAAAGTAAGCTACATCAACAAATTTCTTTTCGGCATAGGCTTTTTCGGCCAACGCAATCATGTTTTGGGCCAATGGATACATGCCGTCAATAAATTTTGCGTTGGGGTGGGTGAGCGTTGTTTTGCATTTTTCAGCACCGTTTCCGAAGAAATAAACACTATGATTTTCCAGTATCGCGCTGTACGAATTTTCGTCGATGATATCGGCCGAAATTTCACGTTGAATTATTCCTTCCTGGTTGTAAAATGCAGCGTACACTTCCATTCTGCGGGCATCTATCATCGGGCAAAACAGCGTATTAGTGCCAGCCTCGGCTGTTAGCAAAGCATTTGCAGTTAGTATTTCCAGTGTGCTGACAGCAATTAGCGGAATGTCTAAACCGTAGCAGAGTCCTTTGGCAGTTGATACTCCAATTCGCAAACCTGTGTATGAACCGGGGCCACTGCTTACGGCCACTGCATCTATATTTTTCGATACAGACTTTAAAAATTCCATAGCTTCGGCTATAAAAACGCTGAGTAAAGCTGCATGATTCATGCCTTCCGAATCGGATTTGGTGAATATACACTGGCCGTTCTCGCTTATGGCAATGGAACATATGTTGGTTGATGTCTCGATATGTAGAATGATCATTTTAATCGGATTAAGAAGTTGAACAATGGTACAAAATTACGCATTTTAGCTGAATGAAAAAAACAAATCCCCGCCCGGTTAAGTGAGCGAGGATTGTTTTTGAAAGGATAAAAAGAATTTTATTTCAATTTTACGATTATCGGATTGAGTACCGACTCGCGATAGTTGTTTAGTGCATTAAACCAATCTTCGTCGGTTGGGAATAACCATTTGTTCCATCCGGCTCCGAAATAGTAGGTAAATTTATCGCCAACACGGTAATTGGTGAGCAATAAGCCATGTACACCTTTGCGAATAGCTTTATTGGTTTGAACGGGAACAAAAACGCCCACATAATTGCGTCCTGATGGAATTTTAAACTCCGAAATGGCTTCCTCTGCATATGCAACAGTTCCATTTGCAGCGTTTAATTGTAGGTTGCCCTTTCCATCGTGCAAGAAAATACCGGTTCCCAGTTCCATTTTTTGAGATGGTCCTGTGAATTTCACTACAGCTTTGTTCATTATTGAACCGGCTGTGGTGGTAATGGTGATTTCTTGTTTGTAGTAAGTGTTTCCAACTTTTACCGAATCGTAGGTAAGGGTAAATGATGAACGAAGCGGACCTACTTCCAATACTTTGTAGCGGCTGAATTGATTTCCAACCCACAACGAATCGGCAGCGTAAGGAGCCACGCCCCCTGCACCTAAGGTGTGTCCTACTTTATAACAATCCATTCCCTGACCACGATCTAGATGATACGATAATTTGTTACGAAGTTCGTCATTATACATTTTTGCCATAAATACTTCATCGGTTCTTTTTACCCACATATCCACCCCGTTACTTGGGTTTTCGTTGGCTAAAGCCGGTCCATACATGCGGTAAGCCGCTATGTCATTTTCCCATGCCATATCGTCTTTGCGTTCCGGCACAAAAAATGCAGCCGTTTTAGGCTTTACAGTTGCCGGTTTACCTTCGGTAAGTGTGTAAATTGTTGAAGAATTTGCCTTTACATTGGCTTGAAAAATAAGCGATTGTGCTTTTTTCTTGCCATTGTAGCTGAGCTGATAAGCAATTTCTTCGTTTTTGTCATTTTTTAAAATGTATGATTTCGACTGGAAATTTGCTTTCAGTTTCAACGCATTTACTTCCACCATTTCGCCGGCTCTATCATTGCCCGACGGGTTAGTGAGTACGATTGCGCGTTGACCAACAACGGTAGAAATAAACAGGAGTGAAGCAAATATAGATAATGTTATTTTTTTCATAACTTTTTTATTGCGCTAATTATTTAGGTTGCTTTCCAATATACGCTAAAATACCACCATCAACGTACAAAATATGTCCGTTTACGAAGTCGGAAGCTTCAGAAGCTAAGAATACTGCAGGACCTTCAAGATCTTTTGGTGTTCCCCAACGAGCTGCAGGAGTACGTCCGATGATAAATGTATTGAAAGGATGACCATCCTCGCGCAATGGAGCAGTTTGTGGAGTGGCAATATAACCAGGTCCGATTCCGTTTACCTGAATGTTGAATTCTGCCCATTCGCAGGCAAGATTTTTTGTCAACATTTTCAAACCGCCTTTTGCTGCTGCATAGGCCGAAACTGTTTCGCGTCCTAATTCACTCATCATAGAACAGATATTGATGATTTTTCCGGCACCTTTTGCAATCATTCCCGGAGCTACAGCTTTCGAAACGATAAATGGTCCATTCAAATCGATATCAATTACCTGACGGAAATCTTTAGCTGACATTTCGATAGCCGGAATACGTTTGATAATACCTGCATTGTTAACCAAGATGTCAATAACACCCACTTCTTTGGTGATTTTTTCAACCATGGCATATACACCGTCTTCGTCGGTAACGTCGCACACATAACCGTGAGCAGTGATACCATCGGCTTTGTAAGCAGCAATTGCTTTATCAACGCTTTCCTGGCTCAAATCATTAAATACAATTGTTGCTCCGGCAGCAGCATAAGCAGTTGCCAGTCCGTAACCAATACCATACGATGCACCTGTGATTAATGCAATTTTTCCTTCTAAACTAAATTGACTCATTTCTTATTTAATTTTAAATGTATATTTTAATTGAAATTCTTAGCGTAATTCGGTGTGTTTGTAGAAATTCTGATCGCTATAATCAAGATTTTCGCCGGCCATACCCCAAATAAACGTATAATTGCTGGTGGCTGCAGCCGAGTGAATAGACCATTCAGGAGAAATTACGGCTTCGTCGCCTTTCATCCAGATGTGACGCGTTTCGGTAGGTTCGCCCATAAAGTGACAAACTGCTTGTCCTTCGGGAACTTCGAAATAGAAATATGCTTCCATTCTGCGGCTGTGTGTATGCGCCGGCATGGTGTTCCAAACGCTACCCGGAGCCAGTTCGGTCATACCCATTTGCAATTGGCATGTTTCCAATACCTGACAAACAAGCATTTTGTTGATATTACGGTGATTAGAACCTTCTAATGATCCCATTTCGGCAACAACTGCATCGGCTTTCGTGATTTTTTTATCAGGAAAAGTTTTATGAGCAGGTGCAGAGTTGAAATAAAATTTAGCAGGTTGAGCTGCATCGTTGCTTTCGAAAGTAACTACACGATCACCAGCACCAATGTATAAAGCTTCTTTATAACCTAATTCGTACACAACGCCATCTACCGTTATTTTACCGGCTCCACCTACATTGAATGTTCCAAATTCGCGACGAGAAAGGAAAAATTCAGATTTCAACGGGTCGATGGTTTCAAGACTCAACGTTTCGTTTACAGGCATTGCGCCACCTACCACTAATCTGTCGTAAAGTGTGTAGACCATGTTTACTTCATTTGTTGTAAAAACTGTTTCAATCAAATGTTCTTTACGTAAACGTGCTGTGTCATACTTTTTCGCGTCTTCAGGATGAGAAGCATAGCGAACTTCATAGTTTGTCTTCATTTTTTTATTTTTGAGTTGTTTTATTTATTTTGATAATTGGTTACAGTTGCTGAATGAAAATGATTACTGAACACCTGTTGTCAGTTAAATATTGTTTATTCAAACCGCTTTAAAATTGGTTGACCAAAATTACTAATAATAAAGATGATAACAGGGCTTTGTTTTTATGTTGTACAACATGTTTTTGAATTATTAGGAAAACTGATTTATTATTCGCTATTGCTATTTTTCTGTGTGTCAGTTGTATATTGCATTTATATATATTTGCATGAATCTACGTTGCATGCTAATTGAACCCACGGTACATTATTAGTCAGTTATTCGTCTTGATATATGAAACCAATCAGATGGGGTGTAGAGAAAGTTTAAACGAAATTTCAACCTGTTATGTAGTTGTTTTTTAATGAAACTGAGCCCTTATTTATACTGCATCATTGCAATTTAATTCAATCGTTTATACGAATAGGAATAAATTTTTACTCAATCGCTAAGACATTCTGATTAATCATTTTGTAGTTAGAAAATATGTATTACTTTTGCAAGTAAATTTTTCTGTGTGCGAACACGGATTTGAAATATAAGGGCAAAATGAAAGAAATAAAGTCAAAAATACGTATAAAAGACATTGCCGTTTTGGCAGGTGTCTCGGAGGGCACCGTTGATCGCGTACTGCATCAACGTGGTGACGTGTCGGCTAAAAGTCTCGAAGCTGTCAATAAAGTGCTGGAAGAGATAAAGTATACGCCTAATTTAATGGCGAGATCGCTGGCCTCCAAAAAACAATACCGTTTTGTGTGCTTATTTCCGGCTCATCAATCGGCCGACTATTGGCAAAGCATAAATGATGGTTTTAATTTGGCTGCCGAAGAGTTTCTTCATCATAATGTTCAGATTGAAAAAAGATATTTCAATCAGTTTGACGCACAGTCTTTTGTAGATATATCTGTTGAGATTTTAGAAACGAAACCCGATGCGGTATTTATTGCTCCTATCTTCAGAAATGAGACCTTGCAATTTACATCAAAATTAGTAGAGCTTCAGATCCCGTTCTCGTATATCGACTCTATGATTGAAGAAACGGACTTTGTGACCTATTACGGTCAGCATTCGTTTCAAAGCGGGTACATCGCTGCCAAGTTATTGCTTCATTCGGGTTGTGCGAATAATAAAATTTTGATTATCAGAACGCAGCGAAAAGGAGCAATGTCTAATCAAACCCTGAATCGGAATAGTGGTTTTATGCAATACATTAATGATAATGGCCTCGCAGACAAGCTGGAATTGATAAATGTGGAGTTTAAGGATGATGATGAAATGGCGAATCTGGAAGTGTTGCGCGAAGTATTTGCAACGCATACTACTATAAAAGCGGCCATCACCTTTAATTCAAAAGCGTACCGCTTGGCTATGCATTTGGAAACATTGAATAAATTGGATGTGCAGTTGATCGGGTATGACTTGTTGGAACAAAATGTGGACTACCTCAAAAAGGATATGATCGCCTATTTAATTGCTCAGCGTCCCGAAAAGCAAGCCTATTGTACCGTTCGAGATATGTGTAAAGAGTTGATTTTTAAGCAAGAAGTTTCCTCGATAAATTATGTTCCTATCGATATTTTGATGAAGGAGAATATCGATTATTATTCAAGATTTAGGGAATAAAAATAGGAATTAGTTACAAGTTACGAGTTACGATCCTGCAGCAGACTAGTAACTTGTAACTATTCCCTTGTAACTATTCCCAATAAATATAAAGTTCAACTAATTAATATATAAACAAATAAAAGAAAGTTCTCTCTCATGGAAAAATTAAGTAGAAAATCGGCCAATGTAACTAAGACTTATCCGGAACGTATTATTCAGTTTGGAGAAGGTAATTTCTTAAGAGCATTTGTCGACTGGATTGTGTTCAACATGAATAACAAAGCAGATTTTAATTCAAGTGTAGTTATTGTTCAGCCTTTGGCGAATGGAATGATTGACATGCTGAATGATCAGGATGGTTTATATCACCTTAACCTACAAGGCTTAGATAAAGGACAACCTGTTGATAGCATTGAATTAATTGACGTTGTAAGTCGTTGTCTTAATCCTTATTCTCAATTTCAGGATTATTTAAAATTAGCCGAAAACCCCGACATGCGTTTTGTGATTTCGAACACTACCGAAGCCGGTATTGCTTTTGATGAATCATGTAAACTGGATGATGCACCGGCCAGTTCATTTCCCGGTAAACTAACGCAATTGCTTTATCACCGTTTCAAAACCTTCGATGGTGCAATGGATAAGGGACTGATAATGTTGCCTTGCGAATTGATTTTCCATAACGGAACAGAATTGAAAAAATGTATCGAACAATATATCGCATTTTGGAATTTGGGCGAAGAGTTTGCACAATGGTTCGAAAAGGCTTGTGGTGTTTATTGTACGTTGGTAGACCGTATTGTACCCGGTTATCCACGCGATACTATCAATGAAATTCTTGAAAAAGTACAGTTGGAAGACAAAATGGTAGTGAAAGCAGAAATCTTTCACTTGTGGGTAATCGAAGCTCCGGAGTCGGTAGCAAAAGAATTTCCTGCTGACAAAGCCGGATTGAATGTATTGTTTGTTCCAAGTGAAAAACCATACCACGACCGTAAAGTAACGTTGCTCAACGGACCTCACACTGTAATGTCTCCGGTAGCTTATTTGTCGGGTATTGATACTGTTAGCGAAGGTCTTAAAGACGATGTTATTGCAAAATTTGTGGATAAAGTAATGTTTAATGAATTGCTCGAAACACTTGATTTGCCAAAAGCAGAACTCGAAAAATTTGGTGCCGATGTGCTTGACCGTTTCAAAAATCCTTTTGTAAAGCATTTCTACACAAGCATTATGCTTAATTCATTCCCTAAATTTAAAACCCGCGATCTACCTGGTTTGAAAATTTATCTGGAACGTCAGGGTAAACTACCTGTAGGATTGGTACTTGGTTTAGCCGGTATTATTACTTACTACAAAGGAGGTAAACGTGGCGATGTAGAGATTGTTCCTAACGATGACAAAGCCATTACCGATTTATTGACAGAGCTTTGGAGTACCGGAGATGTGGCAAAAGTTGCTCAGGGCGTTTTAGCAGCAGATTTTATCTGGGGCGAAGATTTGAATCTTGTTGAAGGATTGACTGCCAAAATAGTTGAGAATTTGACATCTATTCAGGAAAAAGGTATGTACGAAACTGTAAAAGCAATTATTTAAATAGATATTTGGTCTAAGTATACGAGGAAATGTGATGTTTGCTCGTATGCTTATTGACAATATAATAGACTGTGTAGCTGTTTACACATAAACTCGTTTACTTTATAAAAATGAAATATATAAAAATAAATGTCTCCGATAATGTTGCTGTTGCTTTGGTAGACTTGCAAAAAGCTGAGAAAATAACGGTTGACGGAGTAGAAATAACGATTAATGCAGACATACCGGCCGGGCATAAATTTGCTCTGACTGCGTTGCCGGCTAATTCTCATATTATCAAATACGGTTATCCTATCGGACACGCTCGCGAGGACATTGCTCAGGGAGATTGGGTAAACGAAAAAACGATTAAAACAAATCTGGATAGCGTGCTTGATTATGAATATCAACCACATGAAGTTTCGTTGGATATACCTAAAAAAGACATTACTTTCAAAGGGTATAAACGTGCGAATGGTGAAGTAGGGGTGAGGAACGAAATCTGGGTTATCCCAACGGTAGGTTGTGTAAACGGTACTATCAATTCGTTGGCTGAAACGCTTCGTGCTGAAACTCAAGGTAAAGGTGTGGACGCAATCGTTGCTTATCCGCATAATTACGGTTGTTCACAATTGGGCGAGGATCATGAGAATACCCGCAAAATTCTTCGTGATATGGTAATGCATCCCAATGCAGGTGGTGTGTTAATCGTAGGCCTAGGCTGTGAAAACAATCAGGTAAAAGCTTTCCGCGAAATGCTGGGCGATATAGATGAATCGCGTATCAAATTTATGGAAACGCAGAAAGTAGATGATGAAGACGAAACAGGCATGGAGTTGTTGCGCGAAATTTATGAAGTTGTATCGAAAGATCAACGCGTGGATGTGCCCATCTCAGAACTAAAAATCGGTCTGAAATGTGGAGGTTCCGACGGTTTCTCAGGAATTACTGCAAATCCATTGTTGGGAGTTTTCTCCGATTTTCTTATTGCTCAGGGTGGTAGTACCATTTTGACGGAAGTACCTGAAATGTTTGGTGCCGAAACCATCTTGATGAACCGTTGTGTGAACAGAAATATGTTTGATAAAACAGTTTTGTTGATCAATGATTTCAAACATTACTTCGAACAAAACAATCAACCTATTTACGAAAACCCATCTCCGGGAAACAAAGCAGGTGGTATTTCAACGTTGGAAGAAAAATCACTTGGTTGCACTCAGAAATGCGGAAAATCGCTGGTGAAAGATGTGCTTATGTATAGCGAACGTCTGAAAACGAAAGGATTGAACTTGCTAAGTGCCCCCGGCAATGATTTAGTGGCCGCTACAGCATTGGCTGCAAGTGGCTGTCAGATAGTGTTATTTACTACCGGTCGTGGTACTCCATTTGGAAGTTTTGTACCTACGATGAAAATTTCTACCAACACAGCTTTGTACACTAAAAAACGCGGCTGGATAGATTTTAATGCCGGAACCATTGTTGAAAACGAATCGATTGAACAAGTTAAGGATCGTTTTGTTGATTACATTGTCAGTGTGGCAAGTGGTGAATTGGTAAATAATGAGAAGAAAAATTATCGCGAAATAGCGATTTTTAAAACTGGAGTAACATTATAATAACGAGTATCTTTTTCGACTAACTATTTTCAAACGTTCTATTGCTTACACACTTTTTTGAATTAAATGATTTGAACTGCTATATATTAACCAATTAATTTTTTTATCATGAAATTAGGAAAATTCAGTATTGGACTTGGCGACAGGTTTTCTCATCAAGGTGTTGCGCAATTAAGGGCAATTGTAAAAGCAAACCAATCTGGTTTGGATATTTGCCCCGTTTGGAATAAATCGAATCGTGAACATATCTATGTTCATTCTCATCCGGCGGATGTCCGCAAAGAAGCCGATGCAGCAGTAGCTACATTGGGTTTTGCAGGAAAATATTTTGTTGATGCCGATCATATAAATTTGTCAACAGTGGCACCTTTTGTTGCCACTGCTGACTTCTTTACTTTGGATGTGGCTTCATTTATCGGTAAGGAAAGTAGTCCGGAAGATGTGAACGCTTTCGTGGCTTCTTGTGCCAACTATATCGGGGATTTGAAAATTCATGGAATTGGACATCCTTTGGTTGTTACCGATGAATTATTGCGTAAAATTGCCTCTAAATTTTTAGCTGCCACCAAGCAAGCTGCTGAAATTTATACTTTTCTGAAAGAAGAAAAAGGCGCTGAAAACTTTGTTACTGAAGTTTCGATGGACGAGGTTGAAAGTCCGCAGACTCCGGTTGAGTTATTATTTATCCTGAAAATGTTAGCCGATAAAGGGGTGCCTGTTCAAACCATTGCACCAAAATTCACCGGACGTTTCAATAAAGGAGTAGATTATACAGGTGATTTAGATCAATTTGCCAAAGAATTTGAAGAAGATGTATTGGTGCTTGATTATTGCGTCAAAGAATTTGGACTTCCTGCCGAAATTAAATTAAGCGTACACTCTGGAAGTGATAAATTTTCCATTTATCCGATAATGGCTGCTGTCATTCTTAAACATGATAAGGGATTACACGTAAAAACAGCGGGAACTACCTGGCTCGAAGAAGTTATCGGACTGGCAGTTGCCGGTGGTGATGGACTTGTGTTGGCAAAACAGATTTATGCCAATTCACTTGGAAGGAAAGATGAGTTATGTGCACCCTACGCCGATGTAATTGATATCGATGAATCAAAACTTCCTTCGGTTGCCGAAGTAAATAGCTGGAGTAGTGATAAGTTCGCCAATACATTGCGACATATTCCGGGACATCCTGATTATAATCCTAATTTCCGCCAGTTAATCCACGTTGCTTATAAAGTTGCTGCCGAACTGGGTGAAACTTATACCGGCCTACTCGAAAAACACGCTGACGTAGTTGGAGCATGCGTAGAAGAAAATATCTACGATCGTCATCTAAAACGGTTGTTTAATTTATAAAAATAATCCCCGGTCTTCGTCAATTGATGGAGGCCGGGAATCTAAAAAATCTGTGAAATGAAAAACCTTTTTGATATAAAAGACAAAGTCGTAGTCATCACTGGTGGAACCGGAGTACTTTGCGGAAAAATGGCCGAATACATGGCCGAACAAGGTGCAAAAGTGGTTGTGCTTGCCAGAAATAAAGAACATGGCGAAAGCTTTGTGGAAAATATAAAAGCGAAAGGACATGAAGCTTTGTTTTTACAGTCGGATGTAAATGACAAGGCCGTGTTGGAACAAAATGCTGTTGACATTGTGGCAAAATATGGTCGCATCGATGTACTTGTAAATGGTGCAGGTGGAAACATGCCGGGTGCAACTATCGGACCGGATAAAACAATTTTCGATTTAGATGTGGATGCATTTAAAAAAGTAGTTGATTTGAATTTGTTTGGTACGGTTATTCCTACCATGGTTTTTGCTAAAGTGATGGTAGAACAAAAACAAGGCAACATTATCAATATCTCTTCAGAATCTGCACTTCGCCCTTTGACCCGCGTAGTTGGTTACGGTGCTGCTAAAGCGGCAGTTACTAATTTTACCAAATACTTAGCCATTGAACTGGCAACAAAATACGGTGAAGGTTTACGTGTAAATGCAATGGCACCGGGCTTTTTCATATCGGAGCAAAACCGTGCTTTGTTGACCAATACCGATGGGACGTTTACCGCCAGAGGAAATACAATTATTGCACATACCCCTTTCGGTCGCTTTGGAGAGCCCGAAGAATTGCTTGGAACCCTGCACTGGTTAGCCAGCGATGCATCTAAATTTGTAACCGGAACGCTTACGGTTATTGATGGTGGGTTTGATGCATTTTGTATTTAAAATAGACCCCTAACCCCTAAAGGGGAATTATTCTAGTTTAGTCTCTTATTTTTTACAACAAGTATCAGACGAGTATAGATTTAATTTGCTTTAGAATTACAAGTATTAATATTTTTTTTGTTATTTAGAAAAATCCTCTTATCATTTAAATGAGAATGGACTAATATCATTCCCCTTTAGGGGTTAGGGGTCAATAAGATTATGTATTTATGTAAACAATCGTGGAGATGGTACGGGCCGAATGATCCTGTATCACTTTGGGACATTCGTCAAGCTGGTGCAACTGATATTGTGACGGCATTACACCAGATCCCTAATGGGGAAGTATGGCCTGTTGAAGCCATTAAGTATCGGAAGAAAATAATTGCTGAAGCAGGCTTAATTTGGTCGGTGGTGGAAAGTGTTCCAGTACACGAGGACATTAAGAAACGCACCGGGAATTACAAACAGTATATTGATAATTACAAACAAACCGTTCGTAACCTGGCTGAATGTGGTATCTTCATTGTGACCTACAATTTTATGCCGATTCTTGACTGGACACGTACCGATTTGGCTTACACCATGCCCGACAGATCAAAAGCATTGCGTTTTGAAATGGCGGCGTTTGTGGCGTTTGATTTGTATTTACTGAAACGTCCAAATGCTGAAAAAGATTACACTGTTGAGCAAATCTCTAAAGCCAAAGCTCGTTTTGACGGCATGACTGAAGAGGAAAAGGAAACGCTTGTTCGGAATATGATTGCCGGTTTACCGGGAGCTGAGGAAAGTTTTACTATTGAGCAATTACAAAAAGCGCTTGACACGTACGATGG
>OBMA010001889.1_pt1 | contig 12580 bp, 7 predicted proteins | sample 1539141 | NCBI WGS metagenome assembly OBMA01 (sample SAMEA3991484, study PRJEB22521) | metagenome | biome: anthropogenic terrestrial biome; feature: sewage plant; material: raw primary sludge | place: Sweden | collected 2012-09-26 | reverse complement strand
ATCAAACTCCTTTTCGTATCTTGCGGTGAATTCCTCAAAGGTTTCTTCATCATGTGCGTCAGAATACTTCCTACTTTGAATAAACGTATTTTTAGTCAATCTAGTTGCATGATAAGCACCAGGTCTGGCTCTCAATAAAGTTCTATTTATAACTGGATTTCTGAATATGGCCCTTGATAACATTGTTGTATATTTATTAGTTTATGTGTCAAATACAATTGTTCGGCTGTTTATCTCCGCTACTAAGTCTCAGAAGTGATACAATTTTTCAAATTGTAATAATAAATAAGTGTGCTAAAATGTGGATGAAATGTAAAGAAATGAGGTAACCTTGAGATCTGGCACCTTGATAAGCAAGAGCAATTGTTGATCTTTATTAATGCTTTGACCGGACCAATTAGGTCCCTTTTCATAGGGAGATTCAAAGAAAGCTGTAAGCGGCGGAAATAACGCGCGGGGCCCTGATTGGCTCGTATGGAGCGATACGGCCATCAGTATAGCCTAACACCAACTTTTTGATTGGAATTTTCTGTTATTATTCTTGGATAAAATGTATACTTATACTAGTCTAAAGAATTGTTATATTAGAGGTGTACTTCTTTGCCCGTAGTAAAGCCCAGTAACATATAAAAGTTCAGTCCGGAGATAATCAACCATACTATGATTGCGAGCACGGTGACGATCATTCCATTGCTCATGTCTTTGTATTCTGGAGCAGGAGAAACTAAGCTGCGCTCCTGTGAGCTGCTGCCTATGCCCATTTCTTCGAGCTCAATGGTCTCATCATCTTCGGTTCGGTCGGCCACGGGTTTTTTGTCTGTAGTTCTTGAAAGTTCTTTGGTACGGTTAAGCTGTACACGCATAATCTTCTTGCTTGAAGTGAAGTAAAGTAAAGGTGCAGAAACAAAAGGCAGCAAGAGAGAAAGTACCACTTGGGAAGCATTTAGTGCACCAGAGAGGCCGCTACGTCCAGCTACAAGCACTAAAATCAAACAAGGCGTGATGGCTACCGCTCTTGTGGCGGATCTTCTCAATGCCGGAGAAACAGTCCAATTTAAGAACCCTTCACTAACCATTTGTCCACTCAACGTACACACGATACCGGCACTCTGTCCTGAAAACAACAATGCCAGCACGAATACCGTTCCCGCTCCCTTGGAAAGAGTACTACAGAGTAAGTTGTAAATAGAAAATAAGTCAGCTTCCTCAGCATTTTGAGTGGACCCGTATAGTGTAGCGCCAGACACGATAAGAATGGCACAATTGACAAATAATGCCACCGTGAACAGCGAGATCAGTAATTCCGTTATAGTAAAGTGCAGAGTTTCACTGATGGCCTCATAGGATGGCCTGTAATTATCGTGATTGTTATCCATATCATTCGCGTCTGGCAAGTAATGTCCGTTTTTGATATCATACTCTCTTAATCTTGGTTGAACCACACCTGACCCCAAATATAATGAATGAGGCATTACCGTGGCGCCCAGAATTGCCAGACTTAAGTATAACCCATCACCTTCAAAAACGGCTTTACTGGGTAAGAACCCAGAAAATATTTCTTTGGCAGGTCCCAGTTTGGCATAAAACAGTTCAACAGTAAAGCAAACTACGGTAAGAACCACCAATAAAGAAACAAAAGCTTCAAATATTCTGATACCCTTCATGGAACCGTTAGGTTTGTAAGCTAGCAGAACAATTAAAACGTCTACCACAGTAAGTATCACACCTAGGGCGAGAGGTATATGGAAAAGGATATTCAAAGAAATAGCGGTTCCTACCACTTCTGCCAGATCTGTGGCAATAATTGCCATCTCCGCCAGAATATAAAGAGTAATGTTAAGTCCAAAGGGCAAATGTTTCTTACAATTTTGTGCCAGATCTAGGCCAGTGACAGCACCCAATCTGGCGCAGAGGTACTGCCAAAAAGCAGCCATGAAATTAGAAACTAAGACAGAAAATAAAAGCTTGTACCGATGAGCAGAACCCGCTGCTACAGCTGTACTATAGTTACCAGGATCCATGTACGATACAGATACCATCAAACCAGGACCGATGAACCTAGCATATTTTCTCAATGTTCCGATCATGCTCTGGGATGTTGAGTTTGGCTGCAAAGTTGTTCTTCGACGCGACTCATGAGTGGTATTCACGTCAGCATACGCATCGTTGACACTATCATTATTTGTTTGGGATTCATCGCTCCATTGAATAGGTTCATATTCTTGGGACGTCATCAAACATAAACGCTATACGGAAAATTAGTAGTTAAATGGCAATAGAGATGTGCTAATATTAGTATCAAAACAAATAGTTGTTGAAGAGGGTTTTCTAAACGGTTAAACGCGTTTGATGGTTAAATGACTAGAAGCAAAAGGAGACTGATTCTGAAATTTAATATGATTTCTTTTTTTTCTGCTGTTTCTCTTCTGCATTATTTTCTTCCTTCGAGAAAGAGTATAAGTATGTTTAAAAAGGTCTTCGTAAGCCACGCTAAAGCACCCCGGGTGGATTTTTCGCGCCGGGCGGGGTTAGCAGCACGCAGGATGGAAGAGAAGAGAAAGGATGCTACAAACTTGTGGTTCATTCTATACAAAGTACTTATATGTATATATACATACTCGATCAGCATTTCACTCCACACACCCTGCGTGTGATAGTAAAAAGCTAGAAAGCAGGTAAGCAACAACCTACGATTTATTCAGAAGCTTCTTGTAAGGAAGAGGTTATTTGTTCAACAATTGGTCTGATAATGTCCTTCTTGTTTGGAACCATATGTCCACCAGGGTGTTCGTAAGCCAACACCTTTTCCTTATTACCATTTTGCGCCTTCAAATATATATCGTACAGGTACTTGGATCTGACGGATGGGACGGCTTGGTCAGAAGCACCATAGATGAAGATCATCTTGGTCTTCATGTCTGGTTTTACCGCAAATGAGTCTCTGAATTTTTCGGTTATTCTCAATTCTCCAGGATGTTCTGGGTCTGGCTCGGTGAAGGAATAGCCGGAAATGACTACACTTACCTTGAATTGTGGATGGTCTGGAACTAACTCTGAGATCTTGTTGGTGATGATAGAGGACAATGCGGCACCTTGAGAGAAACCGACAATGCCGTCGTATGGGCCATTGGCCTTGATGTGATCAACAACAGACTTCAAACCTTCTGAGATATCCAATTCGTGAGAGATTTCGCTGTGATAGAACCAGGCTCTGTTAACATCCGCATCTAGGGTGGCTTGCCATTTTTCATCATCCATTTCAAATGGCAAGTCCTTCTTTTCTAAAAGGACTGGTGCATCAATATAGTCACATTGGACATTAGCCTTCTTCAATAATTTTCTAATACCAGATGATTTTTCGGAGAAAACTTTACCGTTTTGCAAGAAGCCGTGTAAAAATAATAATTTTGGAATTTGTACAGTCATCTTTCGTTTATTACAAGCTAGAGAGTTTCAGATTTAGCTGCTACTTTTACTAGAAAATTAAGATTGGCCGCGTACATCTGGCATTTTGCACCTTTATGGTTTATATACAATATACATTGCAGCCAAAAACATTCGAAAACTAGAGAAAAAGAAAGAAAACATGCGAGAATATGTAAAAATGAAAAAATGCAAAATTTCTTTTTTCTTTGGCCTATGCGTGTTGCCTTTTGAAGATCCGAAACAATCTATCACCAATGACGTAAGCGGGAAAAGATTATGCAACATCCAAAGGAAAAAATATGCAAAAAAATCAATCATCCCATGCATACGGCGACTTGGCTCTCAGTCGGGCACCGTATTTGGTAAACAGAAATGGGACAGGAATCATCGCTACGGTCACCATTGCCAAGAGAAAGCCGGCCCAATTCACGCCCATTGACTTGTACATCTGGAGTCCGAAAAGAGGGAAGACACCGGCCATTATGCATCTCACAAATGTGTTACAAGCCATTCCAGAAGCCGCATATCTTCTATAGGCATCCACTGTATACGCAAAAACACCGGTAAAGACGAAATAAACACCTGAACCGAAAATTGCACTGCCTATAATTGGTGCAATCCAATGGACATGCTTGTAGCAGGTGAATGCAAAAATGAAGAGCCCAACTGGGGTCAAAAAGGCGCCGTAGAACAGAGGCTCGAATCTCATTTCGGGAGTCTTGACGCCATTATTTCTTTTGACTCTCCACTCAAACGTTTTTTGGAATAACAAGCAAGTAGGAGCCGAGAGTATCATGCCGACCATAATACCGATATAGGAGCATGCAATCTCCATGGGCCCAAAGTTGTAAAGTTTCTTGAACACGTAAGGAAACGCTACGAAATATAAATATATTATGGCAAGTTCCAATCCAGTATAGAAGCAAAGCACACCCATCATTCGGTCTCGAAGTAACAGGCCAAAGGGTCTTTTGGTTGAGAGAAAGATTGCGGAAAGTAAGGAAGTCTGTTCGCGGGTGACTTCCAGGACAGCATAATACCGTTGATCATTTTTCTCTTTCCTCAATCTCTTAGCTTTACGTATTAACAGCATTGGTTTGTAGGTTTCAGGTATGGTAAAGATGATCATAACGAGACAACATCCAGAAGTGATGAGAAGTGTGATAAATGTCCATTTATAACTATGATGGTATAAGGCTCCACCAATGATTGGTCCTAAAGAGGGCCCCAAAAAGGCCGATGTAGTGTATATTGCCATAGGAATACCAATGTGGTCTTTGTCGAATATATCGGCAATGGCGCCGCCAGCCACACTTAGAAAGGCTGAACCAAAAAACCCGGATAGAAATCTGCCAAACATGACACCCGTAATGGTCTTGGACCAAATGGTCAAACACTGCCATATGATACTGAGCGTAAGGGCGTATAAAAATGTGATCCTTCGTCCATATAGTTCACTTAGTGGAGACAGAAATAAAGGTCCTATACCGAGCCCAAACACATAAAGCGTAATTCCCAGAGTGCTGACTTCGTGCGAAATATGAAAGTGTTCGATTATGTGCGTTGAAGGAAGCGTCCAGCTGGACGAGATCATCGTAATTACCATCGATGTGAATGTAATTAACGAGGAAATATAATACCGGCGGGCGGTGCTCATATGCCGTGCTATATCTTCTGGGTCCGCGATGTCCTCGTTGAAGGTCACTTCATGCGATTGTTTGCCGTCATTTTTTCGTTCACTGGTCAATTCCAGATCCAGTTTTGCGGCTTTGTCTGAGTTTATTGAACAATGCTCTTCTTCAGTAGATGTCAATGCCGATGACTGTGCACTCGCTATTTGAAATTCTGCAACCATATCCTGTTGTTATATCTGCATATATATGTTCTTAGTATACAAGGTGATACCATACACCAAACGTAAGGCAAATATGCCTTTATATAGGGTCCAGGTGAACGTAACGCATCTAATAACAAGTGTTATTGCTTGACCTAATAATCTGAGATGGTCGCTTCACCGGTAGAAAAATTCTCTGCGTATTACTAATCTCAACAATAGCCAACACTAAATCCGTAGGACCGGCGAAAAGCGTGCTAATCTCCGCTTTATTGCCGGATCCGAAAGGTGTTTCTGGCATCAAGATGTTATAAATCACGGAATTAAGAGAAGGATATTAAATGTGCCATTGCATTTTATTGATATTTCCACTCACCCAGAGGGATAATAATGATCAAAACAGATATACAATTCAGCTCCACTTTTACCTGCGCAACATGACATTTCCAGAACTAGCTTACAATTCGTACACCGGTTATAATTGGTTTATGGTTTCCAATGTAGGACCAATTTTTAGAGATAAATACTGAAGCAAATATTGGATTTCTTCTGTGTTTCACACGAAGAATATGAGTGAACCATTATTCCGGCTTTTGTTTCCTACAGCAAGATGTAAGTTATCTGGTTTGCTTATTACTTAGAAAAAGGGCTCCTGCTGGTGGAGGTAAATTAGATTATGCACCTATCGGCGGGTTAGCGTTGGGCCGTAGCCTTTTGGTCGCTTGCATTTACCACGTATTTTTTCCTTTCAATTTATTATAAGCTTAGAGATACGATTTCAAGGCGCAGCTCTTCTGTTAGCAGTTTTCTCTACGACTTTGTATGAGGTTCATCTCATTTTGTTAGCTTCTATTCACATACCTACTATAACACTAATCCTGCTATGGTTCAGACCCAAATATCTTCAACCCCTGCCATAGGAACTGTAAAAAATAGATTGTAATTCAAAGTACCTTCAGAAAAAAAAAGTTATATACGGCGCATACTACACAGTACGCAATGTGTCACTTGGCACCGCTGTTCTTATGTTCGTTTAAACAAGATCTCGAGGTTTGAGTCAATGTACGAGATTTTGAAACCATGAGGGATGTGCCCTCAAACTTTATGATCTGGTTTCTTTTTTTATTTATATCGTTTTTATGCTGGGTTACGTTGTTGTTTTATATTCCTTCTCTAGTATTGCGGTCAGCAGAGGCCAAATCCTATATGCATTATATGTGGTTAGCATTGACTCCTTAATAGAACGGTCAGTTATCAATCAAATTGCCTATAAGCATGGATCACTAGCGGCTAGTATTGTATTGCATTTGGAATAGCCCTCTTCGTTGAGCCACAAAGATATCTTGCGGAAATTTGGCTAAAGCAACTTTTGCTGATTGCTGGGAAACGGTTTGCTAAACTGCTGAAGCAATTGTTGTACACAATACTTCTGCTTTTGGCCCCATCTGGATTTTTCATTTCCGCTTTTGCCTCAGGTGCAACAATAACTATCTTTGAGCATCGTACCACCAATACAAAAGGATATGATCGTTATCATACAGAATTTTTCATGGATTTTGCATGTTTCGGTATAACTTTACGTAGGTGAATTATTGAAGGGCTTTGTGATAGGTGTGGATGTACCTGCCGTGCGTTGATGGCCTTCAACTGATCGGAACAAATTGCTATTACATGTAAAAATCTCATGTATGAGCGAATCTTTTTGTGTTATAGGCAATCACCTAGAAAAGCTTGGAAATTGGTCCTGAGTTTTTTGTTGATGGTAAATGCATTTTTTTAGTATGAAAGCTTTACGATATTAGCTGCTAAGTTCTCCCTTGCCCTAGTGAATTACGTTTTTTTCGATTAAAAGGGTTGGTCCCGAAATTGACCTCTTATATGTACCTCAATGGCAGATAGCATCAAATTTAGACTACGTCATCAACCAAATTACACCCTATGAAAAACATAAGATTATAAGCATGCGTTTGTGTAAAGGTCATACCATTTTATACGTTGACGCAATGGTGCAAATAGAAAGGTTTACGAAAGCTCTTATTCCGCTTAGCGCAATTCTATTGTTAATTTCAAGTAAAAAAATAAATATCTCACGTCCTTATATTATCTTTGATTAAAATTTCACGATCAATGTAACGAAAAAAGGTCGCGAATATTTCTTTTTCATCACTCTGATTAAACAATGGCATCATGAAACGCTCATTGGATCGTTACACGTTCTCATTGTACATATGTATGATTTAGAACAGCTTGTTCGCCTGATCTCCACCTTATACCCTCATCTTACCGCAGTGCGGTTTTACGCCTCATGTTATTTTTGCCAACTTTAATAACAACATCAGTAATATTACGTTATTGGATCTTCCACTCCGGTTCGAGGAAAAAAAGAGAGGAGGAGAAACGCATAAGCTACAATAATGAGTGAGTTAACGCTTTAATTTGCTCAGTGATCATTGCTAGCCGGATATTTGTGTTTTTGTAGAACTCCGCCATACCTAATCATCTCAGTATATTATCTGAATTCTTGACTCAAATATGGATTTTCTCGAACGTCTCACTTCCAATCATCCCATCAAATGCTGTGGATGAAAACATTTAAAACACGGGCAAGAAAAAATGAGTATAGTATAGTTGTGGCCAGTTCTTGTTGTACTAATGCACTTGCTTTCGTATCAAAGTTGAAGAAGCACTGAAAGAACAACAAAAAATTTATTAAAAGCAAAAATCATTCTACGTTTAACGAAAATGTAAGACAAATATATCTTTATATAGGCAAGCATAACCGACGCTAACTTTGTTCGAGCTTCATCAATGTTATTAATATCGTAGTTATTCCGCTTTGTCTCAATAAGCTTTTGCTTACTTGAGAAAAAGAACGAAGTTTCTGTTTGAGATTTTCCTTCTCATTTTCTTTGAAATTTAAAGGAGAAATATTCAGCTCTATACATTCTTTGTTCGAGTATGTTACACATCACCTTACAATGGGAACATCCTATGATGACATACTTCTTCTCGATGATTTATTTTTTTTCTCAGCAAACGCTGTTTTCTAGGCGGTGAAAAACGGGAGTCTTCATCCCACATTTTTTGAACTCGTTGTGAAAGTTTTTTTTCGTACTCTTGGACTTGGCTGTGGGAGTTTGACACATTTTTTTATTTTTTTTCCGTTTTTTTCCCTTTTGTTAGCGATCAAACTTTTGACTTTATGAGTAATCTTAGCTAATCATTTAGAATTATCTTCAGGGAAGCTTATTCAATTCGTGATTTTTCTTTGAGGGTTCCTGTTCAAGCAAGCCAAATTGCCCTCTCAGCTAATACCATGTCCCGTGAAGTACTGCCAAACAACGTTACCCCATTGCATTATGACATTACACTAGAACCTAATTTCCGTGCTTTTACGTTTGAAGGGTCATTAAAAATTGACCTGCAGATTAATGATCATTCGATAAACTCTGTGCAAATAAATTACTTAGAAATAGATTTCCATTCTGCACGTATTGAGGGTGTCAATGCCATTGAAGTTAACAAAAACGAAAACCAACAAAAAGCTACTCTTGTCTTTCCTAATGGAACTTTTGAAAACCTAGGACCTTCTGCGAAGTTAGAAATTATCTTTTCCGGTATTCTAAATGATCAGATGGCGGGATTTTACAGGGCTAAGTATACGGATAAAGTCACAGGGGAGACGAAGTACATGGCTACTACTCAGATGGAAGCCACAGATGCTAGAAGAGCCTTTCCTTGTTTTGACGAACCAAATTTGAAGGCGACTTTTGCAGTAACTTTGGTCTCTGAATCGTTTCTGACTCATTTGTCCAACATGGATGTCAGGAATGAAACAATCAAAGAGGGTAAGAAATATACAACTTTTAACACGACTCCAAAGATGTCTACGTACTTAGTAGCATTTATTGTAGCTGACCTGAGATACGTGGAAAGCAATAATTTCCGTATTCCAGTAAGAGTTTATTCTACCCCAGGGGACGAAAAATTTGGTCAGTTTGCAGCCAATTTAGCTGCTAGGACCTTGAGATTCTTTGAGGACACCTTCAACATAGAATATCCATTGCCAAAGATGGATATGGTGGCAGTTCATGAGTTTTCTGCTGGTGCTATGGAAAACTGGGGGCTAGTGACTTATAGAGTTATTGATTTGTTATTAGACATAGAAAATTCAAGTTTAGATCGCATTCAAAGAGTTGCTGAGGTTATTCAGCATGAACTAGCCCACCAATGGTTCGGCAACTTGGTCACCATGGATTGGTGGGAAGGCTTATGGTTGAATGAAGGTTTTGCCACTTGGATGTCTTGGTACTCTTGCAACAAGTTTCAACCAGAATGGAAAGTTTGGGAGCAATATGTTACTGACAATTTACAACGTGCTCTAAATTTAGATTCATTAAGATCTTCCCATCCAATTGAAGTTCCCGTTAATAATGCGGACGAAATCAATCAAATTTTTGATGCTATTTCTTATTCTAAAGGATCTTCTTTATTGAGGATGATTTCCAAATGGTTGGGTGAAGAGACTTTTATTAAAGGTGTGTCCCAATACCTGAATAAATTCAAATACGGTAATGCAAAGACCGGAGATTTGTGGGACGCCTTAGCAGATGCCTCTGGCAAGGACGTTTGTTCGGTGATGAACATCTGGACAAAACGTGTTGGTTTTCCAGTGTTATCTGTCAAAGAACACAAGAACAAAATCACATTAACTCAACACCGTTATTTAAGTACCGGTGATGTTAAAGAAGAGGAAGATACAACCATATACCCCATTTTGTTAGCTTTGAAAGACAGTACAGGTATCGATAACACATTGGTATTGAACGAAAAATCTGCTACTTTCGAATTAAAGAATGAAGAGTTCTTCAAGATTAATGGTGACCAATCAGGTATTTTCATTACCTCTTATTCTGACGAAAAATGGGCTAAGCTATCCAAACAGGCAAATTTATTATCCGTAGAGGATCGTGTTGGCTTAGTCGCAGATGCAAAAGCCCTTTCTGCATCTGGCTATACCTCTACTACTAACTTCTTGAATTTAATTTCTAATTGGAAAAACGAGGATTCATTTGTTGTTTGGGAACAAATCATTAATAGTTTATCCGCTCTGAAATCTACTTGGGTCTTCGAACCAGAGGATATATTGAATGCTCTAGATAAATTTACTTTGGATCTAGTACTTAACAAACTTTCTGAATTGGGGTGGAATATTGGCGAAGACGACTCCTTTGCTATCCAACGTTTAAAAGTGACCCTTTTCAGTGCCGCATGCACTTCTGGCAATGAAAAAATGCAATCGATTGCGGTAGAAATGTTTGAGGAATACGCCAATGGGAACAAACAGGCCATACCTGCACTGTTCAAGGCAGTTGTTTTCAACACCGTTGCCAGACTTGGCGGAGAAAACAATTACGAAAAGATTTTCAACATCTATCAAAACCCTGTTTCGTCAGAAGAAAAGATTATCGCTTTGAGAGCTTTGGGCAGATTTGAAGACAAAGAACTTTTAGAAAGGACATTGTCTTATCTGCTAGATGGTACAGTTTTGAATCAAGATTTTTACATCCCAATGCAAGGCATTAGAGTTCATAAGAAGGGCATTGAAATGTTATGGGCCTGGATGCAAGAACACTGGGACGAAATTGCTAAGAGATTACAGCCAGGCTCGCCTGTGTTGGGTGGCGTGTTGACATTGGGTTTAACTAATTTTACCTCTTTTGAAGCCCTTGAAAAAATTAGTGCGTTCTATAGTAGAAAGGTCACTAAAGGTTTTGATCAAACCCTGGCTCAAGCCTTAGACACTATTAGATCCAAGGCGCAATGGGTGAGCAGAGATCGTGAAATCGTTGCTACCTACTTGCGTGAGCATGAGTATGATCAATAGCTTTTTTTTTTCACGAGCACCTACAACACAAATATATACATATGCCAATGAGTCAAAACCACGTGTAATTAATAAAGAGATTACTACTTGCTTATGTAGAAATATAGTAGCTAGCAGAAAATGAATCTGATAACATCTTCATTGACACATTTCCAAGTATAGAGAACTTTCTTCTGCTTCCTTTCGGAAGAACTGAGTGAATATTGACTGGCGTGCGTCATAGCGAGATTTTTTCATCTGATGATGTATGGAAAAAAAAAAAAACTTTTTTTTTGAATAATGGATGCATCGAGTGACTTTCATTGTTGCGCACGTTGCTTTTCCAAAAATGGTATTAATATAGGTCTTTTATCTCTTACTTCACATTTAACTGCTTGTTAAATAACCCCAGTGTTTTCTTTTTTTTGGATGAATAAGGAAATCAACAGCTGGTACACGCATATACACATATACCATGACCATTGATCTAGCTTCTATCGAGAAATTCCTCTGTGAACTGGCTACTGAAAAAGTAGGACCAATCATCAAATCCAAGTCCGGCACTCAAAAGGATTATGACTTGAAGACTGGCTCCAGGAGCGTTGATATTGTAACTGCTATCGATAAACAGGTCGAAAAGTTAATTTGGGAATCGGTAAAAACCCAATATCCAACTTTCAAGTTTATTGGAGAGGAAAGTTATGTGAAAGGGGAGACCGTGATTACTGATGATCCTACCTTTATTATTGATCCAATTGATGGGACTACAAACTTTGTTCATGATTTCCCATTTAGCTGTACCTCTCTTGGGCTCACAGTAAACAAAGAGCCCGTAGTAGGCGTTATATATAATCCTCACATTAATCTTCTGGTATCCGCTTCTAAAGGAAATGGGATGAGAGTTAACAACAAGGACTATGACTATAAATCAAAATTGGAATCTATGGGTTCTCTAATACTAAATAAATCCGTAGTGGCATTACAGCCAGGTTCCGCTAGAGAGGGAAAGAATTTTCAGACAAAAATGGCCACTTATGAAAAATTACTATCATGTGATTACGGTTTTGTTCATGGATTCAGAAATTTAGGATCATCTGCAATGACAATGGCATATATTGCTATGGGGTACCTTGATAGTTATTGGGATGGTGGTTGCTATTCGTGGGACGTGTGTGCTGGATGGTGTATTTTGAAAGAAGTGGGCGGTCGTGTAGTAGGTGCCAATCCAGGTGAATGGAGTATTGATGTCGACAATAGGACATATTTGGCTGTGAGGGGAACAATTAATAACGAAAGTGACGAACAAACAAAATATATCACAGACTTTTGGAACTGTGTTGATGGCCATTTGAAATATGACTGATCGTCAGCACATTTGGCCTAATATAAAATGTACGATTAAAATGACAGTTATTTGAATCATTTTAGCTGATCACAGGGATATAGAAGGTATT
>OBMA010001888.1_pt1 | contig 12588 bp, 10 predicted proteins | sample 1539141 | NCBI WGS metagenome assembly OBMA01 (sample SAMEA3991484, study PRJEB22521) | metagenome | biome: anthropogenic terrestrial biome; feature: sewage plant; material: raw primary sludge | place: Sweden | collected 2012-09-26 | reverse complement strand
AGCGCGCCCTGGATCGCATCTTCATCCTGCACGCTGACCACGAGCAAAACGCCTCGACCTCCACCGTGCGCCTGTGCGGCTCGTCGGGCACCAACCCGTTTGCCGCCATCTCGGCCGGTGTCGCCTGCCTGTGGGGCCCTGCCCACGGCGGTGCCAACGAAGCCTGCCTGAACATGCTGGAGCACATCCAAGCCAATGGCGGTATCGCCAAGGTGGGCGAGTTCATGGAGCAGGTCAAAGACAAGAGCAGCGGCGTGAAACTGATGGGCTTTGGCCACCGCGTGTACAAAAACTACGACCCGCGCGCCAAGCTGATGCAGGAAACCTGCAACGAGATCCTGGCCGAACTGGGCCTGGAAAACGACCCCCTGTTTGCCCTGGCCAAAAAGCTGGAAAAAATCGCCCTGGAAGACGATTACTTCGTGCAGCGCAAGCTCTACCCGAACGTGGACTTCTACTCGGGCATCGTGCAACGCGCCATTGGCATCCCCGTCAATCTGTTCACCGGCATCTTCGCCCTGGCCCGCACTGTGGGCTGGATCGCCCAGCTCAACGAGCAAATGGGTGACCCTGAGTACAAAATCGGCCGTCCCCGCCAGCTGTTCACCGGCGCAGCCACCCGCAACGTCAAGTAACACCCCAGCACCGGCCCCCCGCCCGCCGCAGCCTGCGCTGCGGCACCCAACAAAAAAGCCAGCACCCTCACTGCTGGCTTTTTTTATCGCTTTTTTATAGCTGTTTGCGCTTGTTTATCAAAGGAATAAAGGTTTAAACACTTCAAAATCGTTGATAGTCAAGCGCAAAGCACTTCTTTTATTCAAACCCTTGCAGACTGCCCCATTCAGCGAAATCGGCCCGTGCAGTGCGCAATGCATTCACCGGTGCTGCCGTATCTTCGTACCCCAAGGCCAGGCCGTACGCCAATTGGTAGCCCTGGGGCATCGCCACATGGCGGTGAACCAACGCGCTATAGCGCCGCCAAAACCCTTGGGCACAGGTGGCCAAGCCCTCTTCGGTGGCGCGCAGCATCAGAGACTGCAGATAAATCCCCAAGTCCAGCCACTGCGGGTAGCCCATGCGGGCATCGGTAAACACAAATATTCCGACGGGTGCGCCGAACAGTTGCGCATTCTTGGCCAAATGGCGCAGGCGGGCCGGCTTGTCTTCGCGCGGGATGCCCAGGCAGCGGTACATGTCTTCGCCATTGACAAAGCGGCGCGTGCGGTAGGGCTCCCATAAATCCGGCGGGTAAGAGAGCAAGCCATCGCTTTCCTGCGCCGGGGTGGCCGCCACCTCCACCAGCAAAGCCTGCAGCGGCCCCCCTGTTAAGGCCGCCACGCGCCAGGGCTGCAGATTGCCGCCCGAGGCCGCCAGCGCGGCATCCTCCATCAACTGCTGCACCAATGCAGCGCTGGGCACCTGGGGGGTAAACGCACGCACGGAACGGCGGGCGCGCAGAGCTTGGGAGACATCCATGCCAAAGTCCTTTCAATGATTTTTCATAACAGTGCCACTACAAAACCGCGCACAACCGCGCACGCCTGGCCCATCGGCGAACTGGGCGGCCAGGGCGGCTGCCGCTTACTTGCCCAAAATCTGGTCAATGCGGTCTTTTTCAAAATGGCTGGTGCGTTCGCTCTCGCACGGCAGGCAATCGGCATTGAGCTTGGCCGAGAGCTTTTCCACCGCCTGCCACAGCAGCTGCAATTGCTGGTCGTGCGTCGCGGTGCCTTCGGCCAAGCTGCGCATGGCTTGGCTGATGGGATCGTCCTCTTGCGTAATCCCGTAAGCAGTAAAGCCTGAGGGCCTGGTGCCCGCTGCCGCCGCCACTTTCGCCGCCGCGTCGGCTGCGGCCTTGGCCTGGGTTTGCGGCCCCATCAAATCTTGCTGCTGCAGATGGGCCACATCGGCGCTTTCACCTTGCTGGGCGGCAATGATGCGGGCCGGAATCCCCACCGCCGTGGCCCCGGCGGGCACGGGCTTGAGCACCACCGCATTGGAGCCAATTTTGGCGCCATCGCCCACCTCAAAGCCGCCCAACACCTTGGCCCCGGCGGACACCACCACGTTCTGCCCCAACGTAGGATGGCGCTTCGTCCCTTTGTAGAGCGAGGTGCCGCCCAAGGTCACGCCGTGGTAAATCGTGCAGCCATCGCCAATCACCGCCGTCTCGCCAATCACCACGCCCATGCCGTGGTCAATGAACACCCGCTCACCAATCACCGCACCGGGATGAATTTCAATCCCCGTCAGCCACCGCCCCAGGTGCGAAGTAAACCGCCCCAGCCATTTAAGCCCATGCTTCCAGCACCAATGCGCAGGCCGGTGCCACCAAATGGCATGCAGGCCGGGATAGCAGGTGATAACTTCCCAGACGCTGCGCGCTGCCGGGTCGCGCTCAAGAATGCACTGGATATCGGAACGCAGGCGTGAAAACATCAAGCAAAGCCCATCAAGGGGCGGTTAAGAACAATGAAGACAAGCAAGGGGAAACCCGAAAGTTTAGTGCTTGGCCGGGGTACTGCGCAGCATCGCCTTGGCAATTCCACGCAAGATGTGGATTTCTTCTGGGCTGAGCTGCGCACGGTTGAACAATTGATTGAGGCGCGGCATCAGTTTTTTCGGTGCCGCCGGGTCCAAAAACCCCACATGCTCCAGCGCCTGCTGCCAATGCCCCAGCATCCCGGCCACCTGCTGGGCATCAGCCCGCTGCACGTGTGCAGTCGGCAGCGCATCAGTAAACCCACCCAGCGCCTGGCGCCATTCATAGGCCACCAACTGAATGGCAGCCCCCAGGTTCAACGAGCCAAACTGTGGATTGCTCGGAATACGCAGCGCCACATTGCAGCGGTACACATCCTCATTGGCCATGCCAAAACGCTCACAGCCAAACAGCAGGCCCACACCGCACTCACCCGGCCCACCAGCCAGGGTTAAATTTTCATTCAAATCAGGCTCTAGCCCTTTAGCAGCATGCGCTTTCAGCTCTTGTTTTTGCCAAGACTGCACCAAGGCAGCAAAGTGCTCGCGCGGGGTCGAAGCCGGCGGGCCAAAGTCGCGCGGGGTCATTGCCGTGGCACACAGGTGGCTGATACCGTCCAATGCCTCGTCCAGGCTATCGACAATGCGTGCCTTGGCCAGCACGTCCAGCGCCCCACTGGCGCGCTGAATGGTTTCTTCACGCCGCAGCACATTCGCCCAGCGCGGGCGCACCAGCACCAAATCATCAAAACCCATGGTCTTCATGGCCCGGGCCGCCGCCCCTACATTGCCAGCGTGGCTGGTTTCTATTAAAACAAAACGGGTTTTCATCATCATCGCCCAGCACAGTTTGGGACTAGGCAGTTAAAATCTTGCCCTCTATTGTCGCTGCCCGCATCGCCGGGCGATGGCTTTACCGTTCTTCACCCGCAGCCAGCGGTGCCAATTTGCACGATATATCTCACGCCTTGTGCCGTCTTTGCACAAGCGCCGGCTGCCTTTTGCACAATTTATGTCGTCCTCATTGCACCCCATGCTCAACGTGGCCATCAAGGCCGCCCGCGCCGCAGGCTCCATCATCAACCGCGCAGCCCTGGATATCGAATCCGTACGCGTCGCGCAAAAACAAGTGAATGACTTTGTCACCGAAGTCGATCGCGCAGCCGAAGAAGCCATCATCTCCACCCTGCTGAGCGCCTACCCGGGCCACGGCATCCTGGCCGAAGAATCGGGCCAAGAACATGGCGCAAAAAATTCAGACTACGTCTGGATCATCGACCCGCTGGACGGCACCACCAACTTCATCCACGGCTTTCCCGTTTACTGCGTCAGCATCGCCCTGGCCTTCAAAGGCAAGATCGAGCACGCCGTGGTGTACGACCCCACCCGCAACGACCTGTTTACCTCCACCCGGGGCCGGGGTGCTTTCCTCAATGAACGGCGCATCCGCGTCTCCAAGCGCACCCAGTTGAAAGACTGCCTGGTCTCCACCGGCTTTCCCTTCCGCCCGGGCGACAACTTCCGCGCCTATATGCGCATGTTCAGCGAAATTACCCAACGCACCGCTGGCGTACGCCGCCCCGGCGCAGCCGCACTGGACTTGGCCTACGTCGCCGCCGGCTACTGCGATGGTTTTTTTGAAACGGGCTTATCCATTTGGGATGTCGCTGCCGGCAGCTTGCTGGTCACCGAAGCAGGTGGCCTGATCGGCAACTTCACCGGCGAAGCCGACTTCCTGGAGCAACGCGAATGCCTGGCCGGCAACCCCCGCGCCTACGGGCAGCTGGTCAGCATCCTGGGCAAGTACAGTAAATTTGCCACCACCGAAAACAAAATGCTGGTCGATCAAGAAGCGAAAACCGACAACGATTCAGAAATCACCGACTAAATTTTTCCCAATAAAAAAGCCGCTACGCAAACGCTAGCGGCTTTTTTATTCTAGGCACTGCTGGGCTGCACAAGGCGCTTTCATCAGCCTCGGGGGCTGTTGAGACCCCTTTGGTTTCGCGAATCTGCATTTTTTGATTTTGTCTTGCTGTGCTGCTTGCCCGGTTTTGATTGTGGCTGCTGCAAATGCCCGTTTGCGGCACCCTCGCTATAGTTTTGCGGGGGAAGTGATGCCCCATTGCTCAAAAACAAAAAACCCCGCTATCTGACAGATAGCGGGGTTTTTATTTTATTTGGGGTGGCTGATGGGGCTCGAACCCACGACAACAGGAATCACAATCCTGGACTCTACCAACTGAGCTACAGCCACCGTAGAAAGATTGAATTATAGCGTGTTTTTTGGCACTTTTTAGAAATTGTTCACTTAAGGTTTGCTAATTTTGAATTGAACGTTGAATTTCTTCTTCAACATTTCGTAGTAGGCCGCGCCTTCGGCTTGGCTATGTAGTTGTTCATATTGAATTAAAGCCATCTCGGACAATTCTTTAGGCTTGTCTTCGGTGGGCAAAACAGCGTTGATCTTGGCAATCGCGTAGCCCGCAGCACCCAGATCCACACCGACAAAAGTGGGCAGCTGGCTGACCGGCGCCTGCAGTGCTGCAGCGATCACAGTGGGCGAAATATTGTGCGTTTCAGCGCGGGAGACTACGACCGGGGCCTGCAGCTGCTTACCCGCTTTGGTGGCATCTGCCTGCCAGGCAGCAAGCTCAGTCGCACCCTGTTTTTGGGCCAGCTTGGCAGCTTCTTGTGCAATGTACTGGGCACGCACCTGATCGCGCACTTCATCCAAGCCCAATTGTTTGGCCGGGGTATAGGCAACGATGCGTCCAGACACCAGCTGGCTGCTGCCGAACTCGACGGCATCGGTATTGCGTTGGTTGCTCAAGCTGTCGCTGGAGAACAAGGCTTCTAAGAAGCGTTCGTTGTTCAGCGGTGCGACTGCGTTGGGCCCAGGGATGCGCTGCACATTGTCGGCACGCTGTATTGTCAAACCGAGTTTTTCAGCGGTGGGGCTCAGGCTTTCGGACTGTTCGTACACGCTGTTGGTAAAGTTTTCGGCTGCTTCTGCAAACTGGCGCTGGGCTTGCTGGTCTTTCAGGGCTTCTTCGATTTTGGGGCGCAGCGCGTCAAAAGAGGGAATCGCCGGCTCTTTCGTATCCGTCAGCTGAATGATGTGGTAGCCAAATTCGGTCTCCACTACGTCACTGATTTCGCCTTTGTTCAAGGAAAAAGCGATTTGTTCAAACTCTGGAACCATCGCACCACGGGCAAAAAAGCCCAAATCACCGCCCTGGGGGGCGGACCCTGGATCTTGCGAATGGGCTTTGGCCACGCTGGCAAAGTTGGCCGGCTCGGCTTTGACTTGGGCCAGTAATTCATTGGCTTTGGCTTTGGCGGCCTCGCGCTCGGCGGCGGGCATGGTTTTGGGAGCGTTGATCAAGATATGGCTTGCGCGGCGCTCTTGTTGTACCCCGGCCAGGCGTGCGCCGTTTTCTTTGTAGTAGGTGCGCAAATCATCTTCATTGATGGTGATGCGTGCGCGCACTGCTGGCAAATCAAGCACCAAGTATTCAATGCTGGCTTGCTCGGCCTGCTCGTACTGGGTTTTGTGCTGCTCGTAATAGGCTTGCAGATCCGCATCGGTGGGCTGCACTTGGTCGCTGTAGCGGGCCGTATCAAACAACGCGAGTTGAATTTCACGGCGCTGCTGCAGTGCATCCAAAGCCAAATCAGCAATCGGCTGGGTGGCCAAGGCGGAATTCATCACCCCGCCCAGCACTTGGCCCAAAGAGATGTCTCGGCGCACGGAGGCTTCAAAGCCCTCTGGGGTCATGCCTTGGGCAGCCAAAAGATTGCGATAGCCTTCCGTATCCAAAGAGCCATCGGCCTTGCGCAGATTGGCAATGGCCGGGATTTTTTGCAATTCACGGGCTAACGTGGCATCGCTGGCGGCAAGGTGGAGTTTTTGTGCCGCCACCTGAAAGACGCGATCACGCACCAGCCGCTCCAGCGTGGCATAGCGGGCCTCAGGGGTATCCAACAGCTTGGCATCCAAACCCGGTTGCTCTGCACGCAGGCGATCGGCTTCCATCCGGTGGGCATTGTCCCAATCGTCTTGGGTGATGTCTTTGCCATCCACCCGCGCGACGACGGGGCTGGAGCCAGAGAAGTAGTTGCTGTCAATTCCAACAAGAATAAACGAAGGGATGATGAGCAAAAACAGCAAAATCATCACAAATTTGGAGTGCTTGCGGATTGATTCCAGCATAGGCCATCTTTCTCAAACGGGCAGGAAGTAGTACTTGGACAAACTGCGGATTCTAACGCGGCCTTGTAGGCAGCCCCTGGCCCGGCGCCATGCCGGGCAGCAGCGGTGATTAGGCTTTGCGCTGCTGGTCGGCCATGCAAGCCGCAGCGGTAAAGATGATGTCGGTCGAAGAGTTGAGCGCCGTTTCTGCCGAATCTTGCAGCACGCCAATGATGAAGCCCACGGCCACCACTTGCATGGCCACATCATTGGAAATGCCAAACAACGAGCAGGCCAAAGGAATGAGCAACAGCGAGCCGCCGGGCACCCCCGAGGCACCGCAAGCGCAAACGGCCGAGACCACACACAGCAAAAGCGCCGTAGGAACATCCACCACCATGCCCATGGTGTTCACAGCGGCCAGTGTCAGCACGCTGATGGTGATGGCCGCGCCTGCCATATTGATCGTGGCCCCCAGGGGGATGGCCACGCCGCTGGTGGTGGGATCCAGGTTCAGGCGCTGGGCAATCGCCAGATTGACCGGAATATTGGCGGCGGAACTGCGGGTAAAAAAGGCGGTTACGCCGCTTTCGCGCAGGCACATCAGCACCAGCGGGTAGGGGTTGCGGCGAAGTTTCCACCACACGATGGCGGGATTAACCACCAATGCAATAAACAGCATGCAGCCGATCAGCACCAGCAGCAAATGGGCATAACCGGCCAGCACTTGCGTACCGTTGGTGGCAATGGTCGAGGCCACCAGGCCAAAAATACCCACTGGGGCCAAACGAATGACAGCTTGAATGATCAAGGTGATGCCGTGTGAGAAATCGGTCATCACTTGGCGGGTGTGCTCCGCCCCTTGGCGCAGGGCAATGCCCATGCCAACGGCCCACACCAAAATGCCAATGTAGTTGGCGTGCAGCAGCGCATTGACGGGGTTGTCCACCATGTTCTTCAAAAGCTGTAGCAACACTTCGCTGATGCCACCCGGGGCGGTCATGCCGGTGGAGGCATCTTTGAGCACCAAGGTGGAGGGAAACGCCATGCTTGCGACCACGGCGACCATGGCCGCGCTCAAGGTACCCACCAGGTACAGCCCCAAAATTGGCTTGAGCTGGGTGGTTTGGCCTGGCTGTTGGTTGCTGATGGCGGCAATCACCAAAATTAACACCAGGATTGGGGCCACCGCTTTCAGGGCCGAAATGAACAAAGTCCCCAGGATTTCGACGCGGGCAGCCGCATCGGGCCAGACCAGGGCAAAGATGGTGCCCGCAACCAGGCTGATAACAATTTGCGTAACGATGCTGGTGCGTTGCAGCCAGCCAAGCAAAGGACGGTGAAGCATGATGGGGGTGCCAATCAAAAAAAGCCCGCCCAACGGGTAGCCGGGCAGGTTTGAAAACAATCAAAACGCGCGAGTGTAGGGGGTAAGCGATGCCCTAAATATGGGTTGGCATATTTTTCTATGCCCTTGGCGGCAGGGCCACACCAAGGGAAAAATGCACGGGCAGCACCACCGCCAACCGGGGCAGGCCTGATAATCCGGCCCCTATGTCTTCCCCTAAAGTTCTGTTTGGCTTTCATGCCGTAGGCGTTCGCCTGAAAACTGCTCCACACACCATTGTGGAGGTCTATTACGAAGCGACCCGGCGCGATGCCCGCATGCGCCAATTTTTAGAGCGTGCCCGCGAGGCAGGCGTGCGCTTGATCGAGGCCGATGCCCTGCGCATTGCCAAATTGGCCGGCAGCCATGGCCACCAAGGCGTGGCTGCGCGGGTTGAAGCCCTGGCCCAGCAGCATTCACTGGATGATTTGCTGGATGACTTAGAAGCCCAAGGCGTGCGCAACCCCTTGCTGCTGGTGCTCGATGGCGTGACCGATCCGCACAACCTGGGCGCTTGCTTGCGTGTGGCCGATGGCGCTGGGGTGCATGCCGTGATTGCGCCCAAAGACCATGCGGCTGGCATCAACGCCACCGTGGCCAAGGTGGCCAGTGGGGCCACCGAGACCGTGCCCTACTTTATGGTGACCAATCTGGCGCGCACCTTAAATGAACTTAAAGAGCGCAACATTTGGATCATCGGCACCAGTGGCGATGCCCCGCAAAGTTTGTTTCAGGCCGATTTCACCGGCCCCGTGGCCCTGGTGCTGGGGGCCGAGGGCGATGGCATGCGCCAACTCACCCGCAAAACCTGCGATGGCCTGATCCACATTCCCATGTGCGGCGCGGTGGAGAGCCTGAACGTCTCGGTCGCCAGCGGCGTGTGCTTGTACGAAGCGGTGCGCCAGCGCAGCGCAGCGGCTACCACCACAACCACAACCACCACGGCGGGCAGCGTTCAGCCCGCCCAAGCATAAAGGGCCACGCCATGCTGATGTACCCACAAATCGACCCCGTGGCCTTGCAACTGGGGCCGCTGGCCGTGCACTGGTATGGGCTGACGTACCTGGCAGCGTTTGGCCTGTTCATGCTGCTGGGGCTGCGCCGCTTGCAGCACCCGGCGTTTGCCCACTTGCCCGCCAACCAGTCCTGGAGCCGCAAGGATGTGGAGGACATCCTCTTTCTCGGGGTGCTGGGGGTGATTGTTGGCGGGCGCTTGGGCTACTGTCTGTTTTACAAACCCGGTTATTACCTGAGCCATCCCCTGGAAATCTTTGCGGTCTGGACGGGGGGCATGAGCTTTCACGGCGGCCTGCTGGGTGTGATTGCTGCCATGCTGTGGTTTGCCCATTCGCGCCAGCGCCCGTGGCTGCAGGTGGCCGATTTTGTCGCGCCGTGTGTGCCCACCGGCTTGGCTGCAGGGCGCATTGGCAACTTTATCAATGGCGAGTTGTGGGGCCGCTTTAGCAGTGCTGACTTGCCCTGGGGCATGGTTTTTCCGCACAGCGGCAGCATGTTGCCGCGCCATCCTTCGCAGCTGTACCAGTTTTTGCTGGAAGGCTTGCTGCTGTTTGCCCTGCTGTGGTGGTATGCCAAAGGGCCGCGCAAAACCGGGCAGGTGGCCGCTGCGTTTTTAGTGGGCTACGGCAGCCTGCGCTTTGTGGCCGAGTACTTTCGCGAGCCCGATGATTTCCTGGGCCTGCTCTCGCTGGGCATGAGCATGGGGCAGTGGCTGTGCGTGCCCATGGTGCTGGCCGGGGTGGGTTTGTGGGTGTGGGCCAGTCGGTCACAAAAATAATAAGAGCTGCTGGCGCTTGTAGAGCCTGGTTTATTGATTGTTTTTTAATAATTATGACTAAAAACAAGCGCCAACAGCTATCTTTTTAGGATAGCGCCCGCCCCACGCGGCCCAGGGCCTGCAGCGGGCCGGTCTGGCGAATCAATTCCACCTGCTCGGGCTGGCGCACATAAATCGTGCCGCCAAACGACAGGGCGTTGATCGACACCCCTTCAAAGTGCTCTTGGCTGCGCGGCACCAACAGCAGCCAACCGCTGCCCACCAGCATGTTGAACGACGGCAGCAAGCCATCCGCCCCGGGCACCAGCCCCAGGTCGGCACGCGCCTGGTGGTAGGCGGCCAGCATGGCGGCGGCGCTGGCGTTCTGGTCTGCACCCAGGCCGACATCCACCTTGAGCAAAGCGTGCGCCATGGGCAAGGCCGGGTGGCGGTACACCACGCCCGGTTGGGCATCGGCCGGCAAGCCCGCCACCAGTTGCGCCAGCGAGGCATTGCCGGGCTCGGCCGGCACCCATTGCACGTGTTTGTGGCGCTGGCTGGCCCCGGCCGGGGCACCACCGTTGTAAAAGCCCAAGCCGCCCAGGGTGCAGAGCAGCTGTGCCAGCACCTCAAAATCGCACAGCTCCAGCGGGGTGAGCTGCTCGGCAAAATCGCGCCGCGCCAGCACCAGGTGGTGCAAGCAGACGGGAAATTTATTCAGCACGATGGTGTGCTGCGTGCCGATGGGGCCCACGGTCAGGGCCGGGTCGGGATTTAAAAAGGGATTGAAATTGGGGTCGCGCGGGCCACCGGGCAAGATCACGGCTTCGGCCCCGGCGGCAGGTGCTGGTGCAGTGGCCGGGGCGGCGGCTTTGGCCGCATCCTTGCGGGCCAGGGCTTCGGCCCAGCGCACGATAAAGCGCAAGCCGTTTTGCTCCACCACCGTTTCGCTGGTTTCCAGGGGGCTTAAATCGCCACTGGCCAAGGCACGGTCGGTTTTGCTGCGAATGGCATCGAGCAAGGCGGTCATAGCTGTCTCCTTCTTTGAATTACAAATTTATCGAATGATTCTAGGAAGCAAAATCCATCCCAATTTTTTGCTTTCCTAGCGTAAACCCTAGTGCAGCAATCCGCCTTGTCGGCCCTCCTGGCGCTGCCATCCCACGCGCTGGCTGCTGGAATCGAGCGCCCGCCCGCCAGCCCACAGGCCGGGTCGATACAATTTGCCCGGTTTACGATATTGACCGCTGCCCAGCAGCCAAGGGCTTTTTTAGCATGAGCGAACAGACTATTACCATCCACCGCCAACGGCCCACTTCGGGCTCCAAAATCGTCACCCCGGAAGGCACCAAGGCGGTGCTCGATGGCATGAAGCCCAACGCCCTGGCCGCCATTGCCGATGCCGAGAAAAAGCCCGATTGGCTGCGCATCCGTGTGCCCAATGGGGCCAAATACGAAGCGGTGATGGACATTGTGCGCTCGCACAAACTGCACACGGTGTGCGCTGAATCCAAATGCCCCAACATCACCGAATGCTGGGGACGCGGCACGGCCACGCTGATGCTGATGGGCTCGGTCTGCACGCGGGCATGCAAGTTCTGCGCCGTCAATACCGGCAACCCACGCGGCTGGCTCGATCCGCAAGAACCGGCCAACGTGGCCGATGCCGTGGCGCTGATGGGGCTGAAATACGTGGTGCTGACTTCGGTGGACCGCGATGACCTGGACGACCTGGGCGCAGGCCACTATGCCGCCTGCATTCGCGCCATTCATGAGCGCATGCCTGAGACTGCGATCGAAGCGCTCACGCCCGATTTCCAAGGCCGGCACCACCTGGTGGCCCAGGTGCTCGATGCCGGGCTGGCCACCTATGCCCAAAATTTAGAAACCGTGCAACGCCTGACCCACCCCGTGCGCGACGCGCGGGCCAGCTACGAGGTCACGCTGGACGTGCTGAAATTTGCCAAAAGCTACGCGCCCCAAACCGTCACCAAGACCAGCCTGATGCTGGGCCTGGGCGAGACCGACGAAGAGGTGGTGCAGGCCCTGACCGACATCCGCGCCGCCAATGTGGACGTGGTCACCTTTGGCCAATACATGCGCCCCACGAAAAACCACCTGCCGGTGCAGCGCTTTGTCACCCCCGAGGAGTTCCTGCGCTACCGCGACATCGGCATGGAGATGGGCTTTTTAGAAGTCGTCTCCGGCCCGCTGGTGCGCTCCAGCTACCGCGCCGAGCGGGTGCTAGAGCACAACAACGCCGGGCTGGATCTGAACGTGCTGCAAGGCCTGCGCGATTCGGCCACCAGCGCGATGCGTTGCTGATCTAGCCCAAACTTGTGCCGCTTTTCCACAGCCCGCAGCCACCCCAGGCCAGCGGGCTGTGCTGTAATTGCCGCTCTACGGACGAAACAGGGGTGTCCCGCTGTTTGCAACAACAGCTGCGCGACTGAGAACATACCCTGGGGCCTGGCCCCCAAGACCCGATCCAGATCATGCTGGCGTGGGGAGTTTCTATCAGCAGGCGCCATTGCGCCCGGTTTTGTCCTGGTTTTGCCCTTGACATTCTGGAGCTGCACCCTGCCATGTTCACACTGACCAAACCCTCCCGCATCACCGTTTTAGGCGCTGGCCTGATGGGCCGCCTGCTGGCCCTGAGCCTGGCCCGCCAAGGCCACCAGGTCGAAGTGTTCGATGCCCACGGCCCCAGCGCCGACGGTGCTGCCGCCCCGGTGGCCGCCGCCATGCTGG
>OBMA010001887.1_pt1 | contig 12592 bp, 9 predicted proteins | sample 1539141 | NCBI WGS metagenome assembly OBMA01 (sample SAMEA3991484, study PRJEB22521) | metagenome | biome: anthropogenic terrestrial biome; feature: sewage plant; material: raw primary sludge | place: Sweden | collected 2012-09-26 | reverse complement strand
AAATAGAAACATCAAACCCAGAGTTCCAGAAAGCTCTGCAGTTGATTACATATACCCGTCATTCGCTTTTCCTAACAGGAAAAGCGGGGACGGGTAAATCAACATTCCTACGTTACATCTGTTCTACAACGAAAAAGAAATTTGTTGTACTCGCTCCAACAGGTATTGCAGCCATCAATGCCGGTGGCTCTACCCTACACAGCTTTTTCAAACTCCCCTTTCACCCCCTGCTCCCTGACGACAGCCAATATAATGTCAGGAACATCAAGAACACATTAAAGTACAACGGGGCCACACGCAAACTGCTCAGAGAGGTGGAACTTATCATTATTGACGAGATAAGTATGGTAAGAGCTGATATCATTGATTTTATTGATAAGGTTCTCCGGATCTACTCACGCAACATGCGCGAACCGTTTGGGGGCAAGCAACTGCTCCTCGTAGGTGATATATACCAGTTGGAACCGGTCATTAAAGAGGAAGACCGACGATTACTCAGTCCTTACTACCCTTCCCTGTTTTTCTTTAATGCCAAAGTATTCAATCAGATGCAATTGGTCAGTATCGAACTGCGGAAGGTATATCGTCAGAAAGACCCGGAGTTTATTTCAATTCTGGATAAGATACGCAACAATACCATTGGAGATCAGGAACTGCGACAACTCAACTGCCGTGTAGGGGCATCCCTCGGAAACGAAATGACCATCACCCTTGCCACCCGTCGTGATAATGTGGACTTTATCAATGAGAGACAACTAGAATCACTACCGGGCGAACCGACAATCGTCAGAGGTGAGATTCGCGGAGACTTTCCTGAGAGTGCACTACCCACCCCCATAGAACTAGAGATAAAGGTGGGAGCACAGGTTATCTTTATCAAAAACGATATGGATAAACGCTGGGTTAACGGAACACTTGGAGTGATTGAGGCTTTGGATGAAGAAGAGGGTAAGCTGTATGTCGTAACTGAAGATGGTAACGAATACGAAGTGGAACGTGAATCATGGCGTAACGTGAGATATACCTTCAACGACAAGGAAAAGAAAATCGAAGAACAAGAGCTTGGCGTATACGTGCAATATCCAATCCGACTTGCATGGGCAATAACCGTACATAAAAGTCAGGGATTGACATTCCGGAAAGTTGCCATCGACTTCACTGGTGGAGTATTCGCAGGAGGTCAGGCCTATGTTGCACTAAGCCGCTGCATGTCATTAGAGGGCATCAGCCTGGCACAATCCATCCGCCGTGACGACATCTTCGTACGTAATGAGATTGTACGCTTCGCCCAGAACTACAATAACAATACGATTATTAGCCGTGCCATGGCCGAGTCACAGGCCGACCACGATTACCATGAGGCTGCAAAAGCTTTCGATGAAGGCGACTTCAACCAATTCCTTGACTATTTTTTCAAGGCTATTCACGGGCGTTATGATATTGAAAAGCCTTCAGCCCGCCGTCTTATCCGCAGGAAACTGAATACAATCAATACACTTAAACAAGAAGTTGCCGATCTCAAGAAAGAGAAGAAGAAGAAAGAGAACTTCTTAAAACGTCTCGCCGTAGAATATACGGTCTTAGGTAACGAATGCGTTGCCATGAACGAACCGGCAGCAGCCATTGCAAACTACAAGAAAGCTCTTGAACTCTATCCAACAGAGGAAATCAAGAAACGTATTAAGGAGTTGGAAAAGAAATTGGCAAGGTAAAGCCAGAAAAAGTCAACTTTTTAAGTAAACAACACGCCACACCCTCTAAATATTTGATTTTATGCAGGTTCTGCCCTGTGCGATGTATGTGCGATTATGTTTTGAAATCGCACAATCTGAATAACATCCTCAATCGTTCTGAGAGATGGCAGATTGGACAATGAAAGGATAGATGTGGGTCCATTTTTCGGACCGATTTATCAAACAAATCGGATTGATTTACTCGGTAAATCGGCTTGATTTATCCTACAAATTAGCTTGTTTTGTAAGCATATAATACCAATATAAAATTCTAACAAGATACATAAATCGTAAATTATGCTTTAATATCTTTGAAAAAAGCAAAGAACAAGCTTCGGATCCAATCAAACAACACATAATCGCACATATAATCACACATACTTGAAGTCCTTTATTTATAGGCATTTTAGCCAAAAATGTGCGATGTGCGATTAGAAAGCACAAAATTTCACATGGAGATTTATATCAAAAAGCCTGTGTAAAATTATTTCTCAAAATAATGATTTTTATAGCAACAGTGATACAATCATTACAAGAAACAAATACCGCCAGCTAATATAGATACTATACTAAGCTGGCGGTATTTTATTTATTATTAGACATTCGTCTATTTCAACATACCTTTTCCAATTTCTTCATGATTGAGAATATAAATATGGCAGAGATAATGCACAGACCTACCAAGATACCCCAGACAGCAACTAGAGGCAACTTACCCCACAAGAAGCCCGGTATGGAAACTAACATGTTACCGATAGCTGTAGCAACAAACCAGCCTCCCATCATCAATCCCTTGTACTTTGGAGGAGCAACCTTAGAAACAAAGCTGATTCCCATAGGTGACAACAACAACTCTCCGAAAGTCAAAATCAAATAAGTAGATACAAGCCAGTTTGGAGAAATACGAGTACCACTGTCATAAGCCAAGCCGTTAGAAGCTGCCATCATGACTACATAGGCAACACCGGCAACTAACATACCGAGTCCAATCTTACGAGGAGCAGAGGGTTCCTTGCCTTTACGTCCAAGCCAGCCGAAAAGAGCCATGGAAAGTGGAGTAAGGAAAACAACGAATCCTGGATTAAACTGTTGAAAGATTGGTGCTGTAATTTTAAATCCTTCGGGTGAAATCTCTACATATTTTATAATCAGAAATGCTATAGAAGCAAGCAAGACTAAAGCTGAAATAGTCTTTGCTTTAGATGTCTTAGACTGGAATAGAGAGAATAAAGCATATATAATGATAATTACTGCCGATAGGTTAGTAACATCAAACATCATACTCTCGAATCCATAACTATGCTGAGCAGTATAGTCCTGAGCGAAATATGTCAAGGTTAGACCATTCTGATGGAATGACATCCAGAAGAAAATGACAACTGCAAAGACAAGACAGATAGCAATGATTCTATCCTTGGTCTCTTTAGGTGAAAGTTCAACCTCATTGGTTTCGACAGAAGATTTCTCTTTTTTAATATTCTTAGAGTCTGCCTGTTTGAATGTCGATCTGAATAAATAATAGATGGCAATTGACAGAATCAGTGAAACACAAGCAACTCCGAAAGCATAATGATAAGCGTCGGCTTCAGAAGCGCCAAGCACATTCTGAGTATAATCCATCACCTTGACAGCTGCTGTGGGGGCGAAAAGTGCACCTACATTGATTGCCATATAGAAAATAGAAAATGCAGAATCTCTCTTCGACTGATACTCTGGAGCATCATAGAGATTACCAACCATCACCTGAAGGTTGCCCTTAAAGAGACTTGTACCGATACAAACCAATGCTAAAGCCATGAACAACATGACAATACCAGCGTTACCTGCTCCCGCGGGAACAGCCAATAACAAGTAACCCAGAAACATGACAATAATTCCGGTAGTTACACACTTACCATATCCGACCTTATCGGCAATGGCTCCACCTACTAGTGGAAGAAAATAAACAAACGTGAGAAATCCCGAATAAACGGCTCCCGATGTAGCTTTATCCCAGCCGAAATTGGCCTGGAGAAAAAGTACGAAGACAGCGAGCATGGTGTAATATCCAAAACGCTCACCGGTGTTGGCTAAAGCCAAGGCAAAAAGACCTTTAGGTTGTCCTTCAAACATGATTATTATTATTTTTTAGTTTTACGAATATCGTATAGATAAGTTAGTTTAATGATAACATTATTGTTATTTGATCGTCCGAAATAGTCCCTTTTGGAGTTTCCATAGATATCACCAAGCCCATAATAATAGCGTCCCTCCAGAATGAAATGACCGAGCTTGGGATGAGAATATTCAAGACCTACTCCTGCACCGATTCCATAATCGAATTTATTCTCAACACTCATCGTATCCTGCGCGACAACAGGACTGGTACGTGATGAAGAATTATAATTACTCATCGTGAAGTTTTCCATCTTACTACTCTCACTGACAAGATAACCTAATTGAGGTCCTGCCTGAAAGAAGAATTGAAAGCCTTTGGTTTCTCGTCCCCAACCCATTCTTGCGAAGATGGGCATCTGGATATAATTTAAGGTACGTGCGTATTTTTCCTCTTTATTAGAGACTGGATTTATGACCGGGTTATTATTTGCATCCCATATCTTCTCTTTCCAACCTGATTGGACATAGTTGAGTTCCACCTGTATTGCGCAGATACTCTTGAAATATTTCTCGCATACATAACGCAGTGTGACTCCGCCTGTATATCCGGGCTGTTTGAGCTGAGGCACGGTAGGGGTAAATCCCATGTTGCTCATCACATATCCTCCACTGACTCCTACACTCAGATCGTTACGATGTTCACCAATCTGTGCTGAAGCTGTAACGGACATCACGAGTAGCACTCCCAGAATTATCTTTCGTATCATCAATAATTAATTATTTCAATATTATGATTATAACTATAATGGACAAACATCATACTATTGTTTATGAATCCGCCACCACCAGCTCTTTCAAATCGCAGAGGGGTCTGCATAGGTGTGTAGCCTACATTTCCACGAGCGCCAGTGAAACCTTTTCCATACATATTCAATCCCTTAAGGAAATAATACGCATGGTCAAATCCTGTCATTGCAAACCGCTGAGAGGTATTCATCATGTCTGTATTAAACCATTTTCGATAGTTTTTGATAAAGTATGCTGACCTCGGCACCGTATGATCACAATAGTATGTTGTCGGAACATAAGTATCCATCTTGAAAAAATCATCTTTTAGCTCGTTCGCATAAGACACCCACTCTTGATATCCGAACACGCTGAACACGACACCCGGATAATTGATAGAAAGAGATCTTAACTTAGCTATTGCAACCCTTAGAGATGAGAGACTCCCACTATTAAGGATCACTACGTTCGGTTTATTCCTGCTGAAAGATTTTGAGAACATCCCTTCTGAAGAACTTAAGTTGGTGATATTATACTCTACATTCTTCGTTTCCAACTGTCTTCTTAGTTCTGAGGTGAAAGCCCCTTTAGTGCTGGATGTATCATTACAATCGATAAAAACAGGATGTGAAGCAACGAAACGATTCATGAAATTACCAACTAGTTCAAGGTTCATATTGTTTTCGGGCTGATAAACCTGAAAGATATGATTATTGGTAAATACCTCAGTACCATTTATTGAGAAAGGAATAAAAAGCTTGATATCATTAGCCTCAACGAAATTTGACAAATCATGCACCTGAGAGGTATACAATGGACCAAAAATGACATCGCAGCTCTTAAGAGACTCATTAAGCAGGAAGATGCGGATATCATCATTATCCGTTACATTCCAAGTGTTGACATCAATAGAAATACCTTCACTTTTCAGACTATCACATGCCATGAGCAAGCCGCGATAATAATCGACCATACGGCGTCCATCACCATTGATATTATGAAGAGGGAGAAGCACACCCACCTTGATGGCACGCTCTTTGATCTCATTTTTGACAACAACAGGAGTATCTACATGCTTGGGGATAAAAAGGAAAGTTCCTTTTTTAAGCTTATAACCTGACTGCGTCATCTCAGGATTTGCATTGATCAGTTCTTGTTCAGTAATTCCATACTGATGCGCAATACCATAGACAGTCTCATGTTTCTTGACCTTATGCATCTCCGGCTGAGTCTGAGCAGACAAAGCATAAGAGAGAATCGCAACAAACAGTAATAATATGTATTTAAATTTCATTTCTATTCGATTTTGCGAAGCAAAGATACAAATAAAAACTGATAATATGACAATGATATTATCGATTTATGAATAAAATGAGTATTTTTGCAGTATGAAAGAATTCGAAAACACATTAATGAGTACATTAGGCATAGAAATAATCAAGTCGGATGCGACAGAGATTATTGCGAACATGCCTGTCAGCGAAAGAACTTGCCAGATCTATGGCATGCTTCATGGTGGTGCTTCGATAGCTCTGGCTGAGAGTGTTGCGGGATATGGCGACTTCATTCGTATTGACAAATCACAACGAGCTGTTGGTATCAGTGTAACAGCCAATCATCTGAATCCAGCCAAGATGGGTGATACCGTCACGGCCACAGGCACAATTATTTCCGAGAACAGATCTGTACATGTGTGGAATATAGATATCAGAAACAGTTCGGGGACACTCATCTCCACAGTAAGAGTCACTAACCATATATCTCAAAAGAAAGTATGATCAACAGATGTGCCGGTTTTACAGTGTACCGGTTGCCCGGAGAATCATCCCCCCACCTCATCATTCAGGAGAACGGTGATATAGCGACTGACGAAATGTGGTGTCAGCCACGACAGAAGGGATTTGTCATGATGCCATTCATCAATGATGAAACGAAACCATCCGTGTTTATTAGGGAAGATATACGAATCTCTGACAGACAGGAGATTCTCAATACAATCAATCATTTAGAGCTCGACTTAGACAAAAAGAGTTACAGTCGTTCGGATAACTACCAAAAAGCTTTTTCTAAGTTTATCATTCCACTTGCCGATGGCACGATGGAAAAACTCGTACTGTCATGCAGCAAGCAGTTTCTTTCATCATCATCGCCAGCGGAGCTTTTTGAAAAGGCATGTCTGAAATATCCCCGTATGATGGTATATCTGAGTTACACTCCCCAGACAGGTTTATGGATGGGGTGTACCCCCGAGATTATCCTCGAAGAATTCGGAGATATCTATCATACGATTGCCTTGGCCGGTACCCAGAAACTTGTTGACGAGATGCTCACACACCGCTGGGACGAGAAAAACATCCGTGAACAGAAGATTGTGTCCGACTATATCTGTAAGACGATTACAAACTTTGCACAGACATACAATGTCAGTGCTCCTTTCACGCATCGCGCAGGTCATATCGCTCATTTGCGAACGGATTTCTATTTCAAGATCTTGCCTGAGGCAGATCTTCTGACTGTACTAAAGGCGCTCCACCCTACTCCTGCCGTATGCGGCCTTCCAAAAGATGAAGCATTCAATTTTATCAATGAGAATGAAGGGTACGACCGACGCTACTATGCCGGTATCGTAGGTCCCGTGGACAACAATGAGATGCATCTTTACGTAAATCTACGCTGCGCCGAGATATTCAGTAACTGCCTCCGTCTCTATGTAGGCAGCGGACTACTGCCCGAATCGGAAGTTGAAACGGAATACCTTGAGATCAGCGAAAAAATGAAAACGATCAAATCGATATTATAAGAAATATGTATTCAACAAAGACAAATGTCCAGCAACTGATTTCTTGCTTCAAGGAATATTGCATTGCGAATATCGTAGTCTGCCCCGGATCACGTAATGCTCCTATCGTTCAATCATTTGCAGCAGACGATGCATTCTTTTGTCATTCGGTTGTCGACGAGCGTAGTGCAGGCTTCTACGCAATAGGTCTGTACCATGCCACCGGTGAGACCGTAGCAGTATGCTGCACCTCAGGATCGGCACTGTTGAATCTGGCACCGGCTGTAGCTGAGGCTTATTATCAGAAGATACCAATGATCATCATATCAGCCGACCGACCACAACGATGGATAGGACAGATGGATGGTCAGACATTACCACAGCAGGGCGTTTTTAACGGATTGGTCAAAAAGGATGTACAACTTGTTGAAATGGAAGATGAGGAGTCACGATGGTATAACAATCGTCTGATCAACGAGGCTGTATTTGCAGCTTCCCGCCACGGCATGGGCCCTGTACATATTAATGTTCCTATCACAGAACCCATGTTCGACTTCTCTGCTGATGAATTACCAAGAGAGAGAGTGATAACACATAACACCAGCCTTCCTCTGATGACCGACGAGAAAGAGCTATGGATGAACTATCATAAAGTACTTGTTATCTGCGGTCAGGAGAGTCCAGTCACTCCGGCATTCAATCTTGACCAGCTTTCAGATAAGGGCTGTGTCATCTTTACCGAACTTCTGGCAAATTACGGTACCGAAGATCGCTTTATCACAAACTTCGACTCTGTGCTTTCTATCTATAATGACAAAGAATGCCCGGAAGAACTCATTCCCGACTTGGTCATCACAATCGGAGGACATATCGTATCAAAGCGTCTGAAAGGTTTCCTGCGCTCACATCATGTTGACCACTGGCTCATCAATGAAGACGGCAACATCACTGACACATTTATGAGTGTCACAAAAGTGATTGAAGGTGAGCAGACGGCATGCATCAAAAACTTATCAACACTGCCAAAGAAGAAGAATGACTTCTACAGTGCATGGAAAAAGATATCAGACACGGTAAAAAATAAAAGTGAGGAATACTTTGAAACGATAACTACTGATCTTTCGTCAATGAACATGGTACAACATACCATGAAGAGAGTAAACAACATGGTATCACTTCATCTTGGCAACAGCATGGCAGTCCGCTTGGCCCAGTTGTGCCAGCCGGCAATATTTACACCCACGTTGTGCAACCGTGGAGTTAATGGTATCGAAGGAACGCTATCATCTGCCATTGGATACTCGAAAGAAACGGGAGAGATAGGATTAGTCATCATAGGAGACCTCAGTTTCTTTTATGACATGAATGTACTCAGACATGCTCACGACATGGCCAACCTGCGTATTCTGTTGCTCAACAATGGAGGTGGAGCTATATTTCACACGCTGAAAGGACTTAACGAAGCTTCTGCCCTTAACGAATATGTGGCAGCAGGTCATTACACCAATGCAGAAGGATGGGCAAAAGAACTGGGATTTAATTATCTGAAGGTTATTAATGTAAGTCAAATTGATACGGCCATGGATATGCTTTTCAGCGATGACACTTCACATCCGGTGCTCATTGAGGCAATCACTGACAGTACATTTGACAAACATATTTTTAATAATTACTATAAATACATACGACAATGACTAGAGAATGGACAACTATTAAAGAATACGAAGAGATACTTTTCGACTTCTTCGAGGGAATCGCAAAGATAACGATCAACAGACCACAATATCGAAACGCTTTCACTCCTGAGACAACAGCGGAGATGGGTGACGCTATGCGCATCTGCCGCGAAGATTCGAACATACGTGTTGTAGTATTTACCGGAGCTGGAGATAAAGCGTTCTGCAGCGGTGGTGACATGCACGTAAAAGGTCGTGGCGGCTATATCAGCAAGGATGGTATACCACGTCTCAGCGTACTTGATGTTCAGAAGCAGATACGAAGCATTCCCAAACCGGTCATTGCAATGGTAAACGGCTATGCTATCGGTGGTGGTCATGTGCTCCATGTGGTCTGCGACCTCTCTATCGCATCAGAGAATGCCATATTCGGTCAAACAGGACCTAAGGTAGGTAGTTTTGATGCCGGTTTCGGCTCATCTTATCTGGCACGCTGTGTAGGTCAGAAGAAAGCTCGTGAGATATGGTTCCTCTGTCGTCAGTATTCCGCTCAAGAGGCTCTGGAGATGGGGCTGGTCAATAAAGTGGTGCCATTTGATCAACTTGAAGATGAAGTGGTAGATTGGGCAAAGACAATGATGATGCGTTCGCCATTGGCGCTTCGCATGATCAAGGCCGGACTTAACGCCGAGCTGGACGGACAGACAGGTATTCAGGAACTGGCAGGAGATGCCACGATGCTCTATTATATGACTGACGAAGCACAGGAGGGTGGTCACGCGTTCCTCGAAAAAAGAGATCCTGACTTCGGTAAATACCCCATACTACCATGATTAAATTTGAAATAATCCCCCGTACACTCCACTTTCGTAATCCCGCCGGTACTTCACGCGGGGTTTACACGAAGCACGACGTGTGGTATCTTCATGTTACTGACGGCACGTCTGACGGCTACGGTGAGTGCGCTCCTCTGGAAAGACTCAGCTGCGACGACATGCCCGCTCTGACGTATGAAGAGAAACTGAAGGAGATGTGCGACAAGTGTGCTACTACAGGCAAGATTCCCTATGATGATCTGATCGATTATCCTTCGATGCTCTTTGGCATGGAGTGTGCGATGAAGCAATTCCATAACGGGGGATCCCAACGTCTTTGGGATACACCTTTCAGTCGTGGAGAAGCCGGCATCCCTATTAACGGTCTTATTTGGATGGGGACAAAGGACCAGATGCTTGAACAGATCAAAACAAAAATGGAAGCCGGTTTCAGATGTATCAAAATTAAAATCGGAGCTATTGACTTTAATGAAGAGCTTGATCTGATCAACTATATCCGACAGACCTATTCCTCTAAGGAGATAGAGATACGTGTTGATGCTAACGGTGGATTTACATTTGAGGACGCTCCAAGGAAAATTGAACAGTTATCACGTCTCGACCTCCACTCCATAGAACAGCCGATACCTGCAGGAGAGTGGTTTCACATGGCGAAGCTATGTGCCAACACCCCTCTGCCTATTGCCCTCGATGAAGAGCTGATAGGTAATAACACCCCTAACCGTCGCCATGCGCTCTTAAGCATGATACGACCACAATATATTGTTATCAAGCCAACACTGCACGGAGGCATCACCGGGACACGCGAATGGATACGTACAGCGAAGAACCATCAAACAGGCTGGTGGATTACATCCGCATTGGAATCAAACATAGGTCTTAATGGCATCGCACAACTCTGCGCGACGCTATCTCCGACGATTCCTCAGGGACTGGGTACAGGACAACTTTTCACGGATAACATCTCCTCGCCGTTGGAAATAAGAAAGGACTGTCTATGGTATAGCAACAAGGAATGGGGGAAAATAGAATAGCGCAATGACAATAGAGTCACAATTATCTTCGTTTCTAACCGAATGGAATAATGATGCTCCTACTGTATCTGTATCCACTTCCGGCTCTACTGGAGTGCCAAAGGTGATACAAATAGAGAAGTCACGTATGATTGAAAGCGCCAAATTGACATGCAGCTTTCTAAATCTGAAACAAGGTAACACAGCTCTTCTATGTATGCCTCTGGATTATATCGCAGGCAAAATGATGGTGGTGAGATCTATTGTCGCTGGGTTACGTCTTATTGCTGTTGAGCCGAGTGGTCATCCTTTACATGGTATCACAGAACATATCGACTTGGCTGCAATGGTGCCTCTGCAGATTTACAATTCCTTGTCTGTACCGTCAGAGTTAGCTGTGCTCTCTGACATCAGCAACACATTGATCGGTGGCGGTGCCATCGATGCACACATCGAAGAAAAGCTTCGGACGGTAAAAGGACAGCTATGGTCTACTTACGGAATGACGGAAACGTTATCACATATAGGTCTCCGGGCTGTCAACGGTCCACGTCGTTCTCCGGCATATACTCCTTTGGATGGGGTATCAATAAGTCTTAGTCCTGACAACACACTTGTTATTGATGCTCCAAAGGTTTCTCCTTCCATCCTGACGACAAATGATATTGCGAAGTTAAATGCGGACGGAACGTTTACTATCATCGGACGTAAAGACAACGTCATCTGTAGCGGGGGAATTAAGATTCAGATTGAAGAGGTGGAAGCCGCTTTAGAAGAAGATCTTCTGATGCATTTTGCCATCACATCTATACACAATGAGAAATTTGGTGAAGTCGTGGTCATACTGGTCAAAGCTGACCGTATCACCGATGACATTTTATCGGCAATCTCACGCTTACCTAAATATTGGCAACCCAAGAGCATCATACTCACCGACCATATACCAACAACGGAAACAGGGAAAAAGGCTCGTGCCGAAATTCGTGCCATGGCAGTAACTGAGACACATAAAACACCATAAAAAAAATGTAATTCAATATTATGCCAAAAGATAAGACCGCATACGTCTGCACCAACTGCGGACAGGAATCAACGAAATGGATAGGAAAATGCCCGTCCTGTGGACAATGGAACACGTTCAAAGAGATAAGGATTGCCGCAGAATCGGGAACTCAGGCTGCACGTAATGCCAATTACAATGCTCTTTCCGGTATTGAATCACATCGTCATCAGCCACAGAGTCTGAAAGAGATATCGTCTGTTGACGAACCGCGTATTGACATGCATGACTCCGAACTTAACAGAGTTCTGGGTGGTGGGCTGGTGCCCGGCTCTATTGTTCTCTTGGGAGGTGAGCCCGGTATAGGAAAGAGCACATTGTCTCTACAGACAGTCCTTCGTATGCCCGAACAAAAGATTCTCTATGTAAGCGGTGAAGAGAGTGCGCACCAGCTGAAGATGCGGGCTGACCGTATTGAACATACGGACAATGAGTGTCTTATACTCTGTGAAACATCACTCGAAAATATCTTCACTCATATCAAAGAGGTACAACCGGATATTGTGATTATTGACTCTATACAAACTATCAGCACGGAAGATGTGGAGAGTAGTCCGGGAAGCATTACGCAGGTAAGAGAGTGTGCTGCCGCCCTACTCCGCTTTGCCAAGA
>OBMA010001886.1_pt1 | contig 12596 bp, 7 predicted proteins | sample 1539141 | NCBI WGS metagenome assembly OBMA01 (sample SAMEA3991484, study PRJEB22521) | metagenome | biome: anthropogenic terrestrial biome; feature: sewage plant; material: raw primary sludge | place: Sweden | collected 2012-09-26 | reverse complement strand
TAGTGATGAAAGGTACAACAGTATCTTTCATTATTTTTTTTGCTACTTTTTAAAAAGTACTAATAAAACTATTGACGAATTGAGTGGGGTGTTTTATGATTTCTTTAATAAATCGTACTAATAAAACTATTTTTGGAGTTTTAATGAAACTGGATAATGTATTGAGTGTGAAAGTTGGTGTGGCTCAATTTGAAACCACTGATGAGGGTGTAAATAATCTTGCACAAGTAGGTTTGGTTAATGGTGCTAATATTTCTGAATTAGGTGATTTAGATTTTGTTGATGCGGAGTTGAAGTATGTATATGTTTCTGCTGAAAAATTACATGATAATGTTCTGAAAGTTGGTGACATTGTTTTGATGTCTAGAGGGTCAAATATGCGTGCTGCAATTGTAAATCAGCAAGATGCTGATAAAGACTTAATTGCTTCACCGAACTGTTTGGTTTTAACGGCTAACCTGAACTATGTATTACCAGAAGTTATTGTTGCATTTCTCAATAGCGAGCTTGGTCAAAAAACACTAGATTCTTTAAGTACAGGGGCAACAATAAAAAATGTTCCTGCTCGAAAAATTAAAGATATTGATTTAAGTGTTCCTGATTTAGCAGTACAAAACAAAATTGCACAAATCTTTAAACAGAATATCGAGACCTTAAAAAGCCTTAAGGTATTGCAGATGCAGCAAAAAATTACTGCAAATGCTGCAATTCAAAAATTAATGGCAGAGTAGGAGGCTGTATGAATCTTAATGCGGAAGTAAAAAAACAGTTATTTAAAACGTTTGAGATACTTAAAACAACTTTATCAGTGGATCAAATCCCTGAAATTCTGAGTTTAACGAGTTATAGCGTATATGCAGAGTTTGATGCAGTGAAAACTGTATCGAGTACAGGTGAAAATGAAATCTTGAAATATTTTCAAGATTTTGTTCAAAGACATAATTTAATTTGGGTGAATGCTCCAGTTTTAAAAGCTGCTGCACATTCATTTTCAGACATACTTCGGTCTCTTATTACTTTTTATGGTGAATGCACTTCAACTGATGAATTTGGGCGGCAGATTGTAGGTCTTTTACAAGAATGGGTTGGTCTTAATCCATCTTCTTTAGGGTCTTTTTACAGCAGTTCAGAATCGGTGATTGCATTATTCCAAGCCTTAATAGGTGATTGTTCTGATGCTGTACTTTATGATGGCGCATGTGGGATTGGGATGATTGCGAATAGGTTGAACCCTAAGAAAGCGATCTTAAGGGATATCAATCAAACGGTTGTGGGCATTACTGCATTATTGTTTAAAATGTCCAACATAGATGTGGATTTACAGGTTGCAGATACCTTAACGCACAATGAAACTTCTTATAATGTTGATATTGTAGCGAGTACACCACCATTTGGTTTAAGAATTCAGTCTCAGTTGGTAGAAAATACTGCATACATTAGAGATATTCATTTGGGAAAATCTATACCATCGAGTGCCTCAGAAAGTCTATGGATTCAGCAAGCCTTATATCAGCTAAATGACACTGGGCGAGCATTTTTGCAAATTATACCTGGTTGGTTGTTTCGTGGTGGCTATGATGCTGCTTTAAGAGAGAAATTAATTGAAAAAGATTGGGTTGAAGCCGTAATACAATTGCCTGAAAAGTTGCTTAGTAATACCAATATTGAAACAGTGCTTTTAGTTTTAAATAAAGCCAAAGACACTAATGGAGTGGTGCGTTTTGTAGATGCACGAACTCTAGGTCAGCGTACTCGTTCGCAGACGACATTGATGTTAGAAGACATCAATTTAATTCGTAATTTGGTTATGGGGATTGAGACTGATTCACAGCTTAGTCAAACCATCTCATTACAGCAGATTAAGGAAAATAAATACAATTTACACTGTAATGAGTATTTTGCCTCTGAGATTGAAGAAACAAAGCTAGACTTAAAAGCTGAGAGTGACAAGCTTATTCAGGCACAGCTTGAATATGAGAAAGCTCAACAAATTTTTAATCAGATTTTGAGTGAAGTTTAAGGGGATAATTATGATGCAAGTAACCCACCATGCACAAAAAAGAATGACCAAACGTGGAATTACCAAAGATATGATTGACTTTACTTTGGATTTTGGCGAGACAAAAGGTGATAGATGGGTGCTTAATCGTAAAATGATTGAGCAATCCATTGGTGATTTAGAGCGTAAATTGAGAACGGCTAAAAAATTGAGAGATAAAGGTGGCATAGTAGTTGTTGCTGAGGGTGAATCTTTATTGACAGCTTACGATTTTGATAGCCGCAAAATGGCATATTGATTTGAGAAACCTAAATAGTGGTTTAGCTAAACTACTATTTTCTAAATTTTGAATAGATTATCCAATTAATCATTTATTTGAACAAATGACGTAGAGAAACGAACAAACATGGCGATTAAGAAAACAGAACTTTATTCTTCCCTATGGGCAAGTTGTGATGAGTTACGTGGTGGTATGGATGCTAGCCAGTACAAAGATTATGTGTTGACCTTGCTTTTTATGAAATATGTGTCTGATAAATATAAAAGTAATCCGTATAGCATGATTGTCGTACCAGAGGGTGCGAGTTTTGACGATATGCTTAAACTTAAAGGTGATAAAGAAATTGGCGATAAGATCAATAAAATCATTGCATTATTGGCAGAAGAAAATGATCTGAAAGGCGTGATTGATGTTGCTGATTTTAATGATGAAGACAAGCTTGGCAAAGGCAAGGAGATGCAAGACCGTTTGTCTAAGCTGATTGGGATTTTTGAGGGGCTGGATTTATCATCAAATCGAGCTGAGGGCGATGACCTACTCGGTGACGCTTATGAATATTTAATGCGTCACTTTGCAACCGAGTCGGGTAAGTCAAAAGGACAATTTTATACGCCTGCTGAAGTTTCTCGTATTTTAGCAAAAGTTATTGGGATTCGTCATGATACCCCACAAGATGCTAGTGTTTATGATCCGACCTGTGGTTCAGGTTCATTGTTATTAAAAGCCAGTGATGAAGCTCCACGAGGTTTGTCTATTTATGGTCAGGAAATGGACAATGCGACTAGTGCTTTGGCTCGTATGAACATGATTTTGCATGACAATGCGACCGCTAAAATTTGGCAAGGTAATACAATTGCCGATCCACAATGGAAAGATGGCAATGGGCAGCTTAAAACCTTTGATTTTGCTGTGGCCAATCCGCCATTTTCCAGTAAAAACTGGACGAGTGGGATTAATCCTGAACACGATAAATTTGAGCGTTTTGTGTGGGGCGTACCTCCTGAGAAAAATGGTGATTATGCGTTTTTATTGCACATTATTAAAAGCTTGAAAAGTACAGGTAAAGGTGCAGTTATTTTACCGCATGGCGTACTGTTCCGTGGTAATGCAGAAGCTCGTATTCGTGAAAATCTGATTAAGCAAGGTTATATTAAAGGCATTATTGGTTTGCCTGCCAACTTATTCTACGGTACGGGAATCCCTGCTTGTATTATCGTGATGGATAAAGAAAATGCCCAAGCACGAACAGGCATTTTCATGATTGATGCCAGCAAGGGCTTTATCAAGGATGGCAATAAAAACCGTTTACGTAGTCAAGATATTCACAAAGTGGTGGATGTATTCAGCAAGCAGCTTGAATTACCACGTTATAGCCGTATGGTGACTTTAGCTGAAATTGCTGATAATGAATATAACCTGAATATTCCTCGTTATATTGATTCCAGTGAAGCTGAAGACATTCAAGATTTAACGGCTCATTTACAAGGTGGGATTCCACAGCGTGATATCGAAGCCTTAAATGCGTATTGGAAAGTATTTCCAACGATTCGCACTACGCTTTTTGCCGATGATCGAGAGGGTTATGTAAAGTCCTTGGTTGAAGCCGCTCAAGTCAAAAGCACAATTTTAAATCACCCTGAATTTAAATCTTTTGCTGAGCAGAGTTTGCAGCCATTTACCGCTTGGTGTGAACGTGCAGCACTTGGAAATATTCAAGTGGGCGAACAACCCAAAGCCATTATTCATCGTATCAGTGAGGATTTACTCGACAGTTATGCCGATATGCAATTGTTAAGTAAATACGATATTTATCAGATTTTGATGGATTATTGGGATAGCGTCATGCAGGATGATGTGTTTATTTTGAGTCAAGATGGTTGGAACTCTGCCAAAGTATTAAAAAAACTGCTTGTCATCAAAGGTGAAAAACTCAAAGAAAGTCCTGATCTGGTGATCAATAAAGATAAATACAAAGCTGAAATTATTGCACCGTCTTTGATCGTGGCACGTTATTTTGCAGTAGAACAAAATAAGATTGATACACAACAAGCCGAACTTGACAGCATTAGCCAAGAGTTGGAGAGCTTTATTGAGGAGCATAGTGGTGATGAGGGCTTATTGGTCGATGCACTCAATGATAAAAATAAAGTCACGGCTGCTACGGTCAAAGTTCGGTTAAAAGTGAGTAAAGATGCCGAAGAAATTAGTGTGTTAAAGCAGGTGCAAAAACTATTTGAGCAAGAAAGTACATTGAAAAAAGCAGTCAAAGACTTACAGGATGCTTTGGATTTGGCAGTTTTCCAAAAATATCCGCAGCTTGATGAGCAAGTGATTAAAACTTTAGTGGTTGAGGATAAATGGCTTACGACATTGAGAAGTAATATTGAAGCGGAAATTGAGCGTATGACGCAACAGCTTGCCAATCGTGTGAAAGAACTTGAAGAACGTTATGCCGAACCGTTACCTGAAATAAGCAAATCCGTTAGTGATCTGAGTGAAATTGTAGCAACACACCTTAAAGCGATGGGTTTGGAGTGGAGTGTATGAGTCAACAATATATAGCTGACACTACAGAGAGTATTATTTTTAATGGATATAAGCAGACAGAGATAGGAATAATTCCTATTGATTGGAACGTTGTTAATATTGGGAGTCTCTGTTCTATATTTGGTCGTATTGGTTTTAGAGGTTATACAAAAGCTGATATTGTTTCTGAAGATCAAGGTGCAGTGAGTATAAGCCCGTCAAATATAGTTGATGGGAAAGTCAGTTGGGAAAAGGGCACATATATTTCATGGCGAAAATATCATGAATCTCCTGAGATCAAGATATATGAAGAAGATATATTATTAGTTAAAACTGGTTCTACTTATGGAAAAGTTGGTCTAGTAAAAAATTTAAAGCAAGAAGCCACGTTAAATCCACAGGTTGTTGTTTTAAAAAATAGAAAATGCCCAAGCTCGCTTCTTGCATATTTAATGCAATTTGAATTAGTTCAAAAACAAATTGGGGAAACAATTGTTGGAGGTGCAATACCTACTTTGTCACAAAAAGAAGTAGCAAATTATTTGGTACCAATCTCTCCAAATTACCAAGAACAAACACTTATCGCCACAGCATTATCTGATGTTGATAATTTAATTAGCGAACTAGAAAAACTGATTACCAAAAAACAAGCGATTAAAACCGCTACTATGCAACAACTTTTAACAGGTAAAACTCGTTTACCGCAATTTGCTCTGCGTGACGATGGCACAAGAAAAGGCTATAAACAAAGTGAGTTGGGGGCAATTCCAGAGGATTGGGATGTGAAGACTTACGGTGAAGTTTTTACTTTTCTTTCAACGTCAACAAATTCTCGTGATGATTTATCCTCAGATGGCGATTTGGGTTATATTCATTATGGTGATATACATACGAAATGGAATAATAGACTTGATTTAGATAAGCAAAATTTACCAAAAATTTCAAGAAATCTTGTTTCGTCAGCATTGATTTTAGATGGTGATTTGATCATGGCAGATGCTTCTGAAGATTATCAGGGTATTGGAAAAAGTGTGGAAATATTTAATATCCGTAATAAAAAAATTGTTGCTGGACTTCATACATTTTTGTTACGTGATAAAAACAAAATATTGGCAGATGGTTTTCGAGGTTATTTGCATGCCATTTCAACCGTTAAAGCTGCATTTGATCGATTAGCCACTGGTTTGAAAGTATATGGTATATCAAAAAATAATCTTACAAAGATTTTTTTACCAGTACCAAGCATTGAAGAACAAACCGCTATAGCCAAAATTCTAGCCGATATGGACAGCGAAATTCAGGCATTAGAAAAACGCCTTGTCAAAACTCGTCAGATTAAACAAGGTATGATGCAGGAATTGCTGACGGGGAAAACACGATTGGTGCAACCTGAAGCATGAGGAGTGTGAATATGCTTGAACAACAGAATTATAAAAAAGCACGTTTTTTTAAGTGTGCCTTGCAGGTCAATCCAGTGGGTTATATTCAGTATCGTGGACAAGAGCAAAGTTTGTCTGAAGCTGAATATAATCAACAGTTGCTTAATGCTGCTTTAGAAGCTGGGATTGAAGTGATTGGTTTAGCAGATCATGGCTCAGTAGATCAGATAGATGCACTCAGAAACCTGTTCAACCAAAATGGAATAGTGGTCTTCCCAGGTTTTGAAATTGCTTCTAGCGAAAAGATTCATTTTGTGTGTTTGTTTGACGAGTCTAAAACATGCCAAGAGTTAGAACGTATTTTAGGGCGTTTGGATTTGCTTGATCCAGAGGATGGGATTTTGCCTACCAATTTATCATCGAGTCAATTAATTGATAAAGTAAATGAAATTGGTGGTTTTATTTATGCAGCTCACTGTACCAATGATGATGGTGTATTAAAGCGAAGAATGAATCATGTTTGGCAGCATAAAGGTTTATTGGCAGCCCAGATTCCTAGCTCTATTGAAGATTTACTTGGTATTGAAAATGACTTCTATCGTAAAGTCTTCTTGAATAAAGATCCCAATTATTGTCGAGAGCGGGAGATGGCAGCCATTAATGCGGCTGATGTGGCAAAACCGAGTGATATTCAAAAAGATGTTGCATCTTGCTTAATCAAAATGACTAAACCATGTTTTACATCATTTAAGCAAGCATTTTTAGATGCAGGATCAAGAGTTCGCTTAAACTCTGACAAGCCTGAAAGCTATGCCTCTGCAATAGAACGGATTCGATTTGTTGGTGGCTATCTTGATGGGCTTGATATTGAATTGTCAGATCACTTGAATGCGGTTATTGGTGGCCGTGGTACGGGTAAGTCAACTCTGCTCGAATGCATTCGTTATGCTTTTGATTTAGAACCCAAAACTCAAAATGCCCTAAAACAGCATAAAAGTGTCATTGAAAGCAATTTAGGCAAAGAACGGGGTATGGTTGAAATTACGCTTCGTTCAGCAACTATGCATGGTCGTAGATTCTCGATCAGCCGTAAATATGGAAATCAGCCTGTTGTGGTTGATGAGCAGGGTAATATTTCACCTTATCATCCAGCAGATTTGTTGCCTGATCTTGAGTTGTACGGACAAAATGAAATTTATGAGATGACACGAGATGAGGCAAGCCGTAACCAACTGATTGAGCGTTTTTTGGAAGGTGAACATCAGCATTTTGATGCGGATATAACGAAAGTGTTCGCAAGGCTCAAAGAAAATCGAGAATCTATAAGCCGTGCATTGAGTCAAAAAGATGATATTGAAGCAGAGGTAGAGCGTCTGCCCAAATTACTTGAACAAGTTAAACAGTTTCAGACTTTAGGAATTGAGGAAAAACTTAAAATCATCCCTAAATTGGAAAAAGAAAAACAGTTAAATGAACGAGTGAGCGAGGAAGTAAGTCGTGTAAAAACAGCGATAGAAACTCTTAAAGATAGTTTACCTGATACTATTTTTATCAGTGATGCAAGTTTGGAAGGCTTGCCTCATGCGGATTTGTTAAAACAGCAGCGCGGTATTTTGGAAAAGCTAAAACTCGACTTGACTCAGCAATTGGGACAGTTGGAACAGCTTGTTCAGACTACAAGCATACAGTTATTACCAATTCAACAAACATTAATTGAAAAGCAGAAAGATGAAGAAGGACATTTAGAAAATGCTTTCAAGGAAATACCTGCTAGTCAAGGGAAGACAGGTCGACAAATTGGTGTTGAATATCAGGCTTTATTGAAGCAAATTGAACAGATCCGTCCAAAGCAAATAACATTACAAAACCGACAGGCTCAAATTGATGAGTTATATAGTCAGCGCAAAAAACTATTGTTAGAACTAGATCAGCATACTACTGCTCGAGCAAGTAGTATGCAAAAGTCAGTGAAACGATTAAATCGAAAGCTAGATCAAAAAGTTAAACTTACTTTACAACCCGAAGGGAATCGTCAGCCATTGGTTGATTTTCTAAACACATGTAGTTTAGAAGGTGTTGGACTTAAACGACTTGCTTGGGTATTAGAACAAGAATTTTCACCAGCGAACCTTGCCGCCACCATTCGAGATGGTGAAACGGAGTTAGAAAGAAAATTCAGTATACCTAATTCAGTTGTACGGGCTCTAATACATTTGCCAGAGCAAAAATTATTAGAAATAGAAGAGTTACTGTTGCCAGATACCATGACCATTGAACTTAATGTAACTCATGGTGAACGTGATGCTATTTTTCGACCGATTGATGAACTTTCTACAGGACAGCAATGTACAGCAGTCTTACATTTATTGCTTTTAGATAATCAAGACCCGTTGATTCTTGATCAGCCTGAAGATAATTTGGATAACGCATTTATTGCCGAACGCATTGTTGCAGAGCTTCGTAGAGCTAAACTTAGTCGTCAATTTCTCTTTGCTACACATAATGCGAATATTCCTGTATTTGGTGACGCAGAATGGATTGGTGTGTTAAGTGTTCAAGACAACAAAGGGATGATTCTGCCAGATCAACAAGGTGCGATTGATGTACCAAAAGTTCAAGAGTTGGCAGCCGATATATTAGAAGGCGGAAAAAGTGCATTTAATCAACGTCGTGAAAAATATGGTTTTAATTAATAGGTATAGGTTTTAGGTAGAAGATAATGTTAAAAACTGAGTTGTTGGAACTAATTGCCAACGGTGAAAATTCAGGTGTTGAGTTTAAACGCGATGATATTCGTCCTGAGCAACTAGCGAAAGAAGTGGTTGCTATGGCGAACTTTCAAGGTGGGCGCGTACTGCTAGGAGTGGAAGATGATGGCACGGTGAGTAGTATACAAAGACCAGACTTAGAAGAATGGGTGATGAATATATTTCAAAATAAAATTCATCCAATGATTTTACCTTTTTACGAAGAGGTTAAACTTGATGATGGTAAAACGGTTGCGGTAGTAAGTTTTCCAATAGGTATTTCTAAGCCTTACGTGCTGCGTCATAGTGGGAAAGAGGAAATCTATATTCGTGTTGGTACAACCTCACGCTTAGCAACTCGAGAACAGCAAATGCGTTTGTTTGAGTTGGGTGGCATGTTACATACAGAAGTGATGCCCGTACCCCGTACTGATATGAGTTGTTTAGATGATGCTCGATTGATGAATTATATTCGAGATATTTTGCGTGACCCTGATGTCCCACAATCAACAGAGGCTTGGCAAGCGAGATTACTTGGATTGGGTTTTCTGACCGAAGCTGCTGGCAATATTTGCTGTACGATTGCAGGCTTGATTTTATTTGGTAAAAATCCACGACGCTATTTAAAACAAGCTGGTTTAAGAGTGATGGCTTTTCAGGGTGATGATAAGGAATATCAAGCTGCACTTGATGAAATTATTGATGGTCCAATGGTTGGTCGTTGGGATATTGATCAGGGGGATAAACGTTTAGTTGATGGTGGTGTAATTGAACGTTTTATGGAGGCAATGACTCCATTTATTTCTCAAGAATCTGCTCATGTGAATGAGGAGTTAAGACGAGAAATGCACTGGTTTTATGCTCTTGAAGCTGTGCGTGAAGCATTGATTAATGCTTTGGCTCACCGTGATTGGACACGTTTTGTAGAAATTGAGGTTTCTGCTTATTCAAATCGGCTTGAAATTATTAGTCCAGGCACATTACCCAATTCAATGACTGTAGAAAAAATGAAAGCAGGTCAGCGTTCGCCTCGTAATACCATTGTGATGGAGGTCCTACGTGATTATGGTTATGTTGATTATCGTGGTATGGGCGTAAGAACAAAAATTGTACCTTTGACTAAAGCCTTAACAGGTAAAGAACCTGAATTTGAACTTACAGAAGATTATTTAAAAACAGTTTTGTATCGCTAGATAAGGGTAAAAAATGAGCCAAGTCGGTCAGCGTGAACGCATTACCCAAAATCGAGTGGTGCATTTTTTTCAGCAACAATTAGGCTATCGTTATTTAGGCGATTGGCAAGATAGAAATGACAATAAAAATATTGAACACGACATTTTAATTGCTTGGCTTAAAAAACGTGGTATCAGTGATGCTTTGATTAATAGAACCATGCGCCAACTCGATACTGCAACTGCATTGGGTGAAGGCAAAAAACTTTATTATGCCAATAAAGATGTATATCGCTTATTGCGTTACGGAGTTAAAGATAAAGAAGGTGCTGGTGAACTAAATCAAACCGTTTGGCTCATTGATTGGCATCATCCTGAAGCAAATGATTTTGCAATTGCTGAAGAAGTTTATATTAAAGGTGAAAATAAAAAACGCCCAGATATTGTGCTATATATCAATGGGATTGCTTTGGGTGTATTAGAGCTGAAACGTTCATTGGTTGATGTATCTGAGGGCATTCGACAAAATTTAGATAATCAAAAAAAAGATTTTATCCGTAATTTTTTTAGCACAATACAACTGGTGATGGCAGGTAATGACACACAAGGATTGCGCTATGGCATGATTGAAACACCTGAAAAATATTATCTGGAATGGAAAGAAGAGCTTAATCACGTAGAGGGACATAAACTCGATTATCATTTAGGTAGAATGTGTAATAAACAACGGTTTTTGCAAATCATTCATGATTTTATAGTCTTTGATGCGGGTGTGAAAAAAACTTGCCGACATAATCAGTTTTTCGGTATTGAAGCTGCAAAGCAACGTATTGCCAAACGAGAGGGTGGTATTATTTGGCATACCCAAGGGTCAGGTAAGAGTCTGACAATGGTGTGGTTAGCTAAATGGATACGAGAAAATGTCAGTGATAGCCGTGTACTTATTGTCACAGATCGAACTGAGTTGGATGAGCAAATTGAGAAAGTCTTTACTGGTGTAGAAGAAGAAATTTATCGTACAAAAAGTGGTGTGGATTTGGTTGCAACACTGAATCAGCCAACCCCTTGGCTTATGTGTTCATTGGTGCATAAATTTGGTCGTTCTTCAGACGCAGACGATGATGCTGCAACGAATGAATTTATTGAACAGCTCAAACAATCCATGCCTAAAGACTTTAAAGCTAAAGGTAATGTATTTGTTTTTGTTGATGAATGCCATCGTACCCAATCAGGTAAATTACACGAGGCAATGAAAGCGATTTTACCCGAAGCCATGTTCATTGGTTTTACGGGTACACCTTTGATGAAAAAGGATAAACAGAAATCAATAGAAGTATTTGGTTCCTATATTCATACCTATAAATTTGATGAAGCGGTTGCTGATGGTGTTGTTCTTGATTTGCGTTATGAAGCACGAGATATTGACCAAAATATTAGTTCACAGAAAAAAATTGATGAATGGTTTGAAGCAAAGACTCGTGGGCTGTCACGCCTAGCAAAAACCCAACTTAAACAGAAATGGGGAACAATGCAAAAGGTCTTATCAAGTAAATCTCGTTTACAGCAAATCGTAAATGATATTTTACTGGATATGGAAACAAAGCCACGCTTGATGGATGGGCATGGTAATGCCATATTGGTTTGTTCCAGTGTCTATCAGGCATGTAAGGCTTACGAAATGTTTAGCCAGACTGATTTGGCTGGTAAAGTTGCTATTGTGACTAGTTTTCAGCCGACCCCTGCCAGTATCAAAGGTGAAGAAACAGGCGAAGGACTCACCGAAAAACTATTTAAATATGATATTTACCGCAAAATGCTAGCGGATTATTTCGAGAAAACGGAAGAAGAAGCAGCAAGCCTTGTCGAAGAGTTTGAGACATCTGTTAAAAAACGTTTTATTGACGAACCTTCACAGATGAAATTATTGATTGTAGTGGATAAGCTTTTAACAGGTTTTGATGCGCCATCAGCAAGCTATTTGTATATTGATAAACACATGGCAGATCACAATTTATTCCAAGCGATTTGTCGGGTCAATCGCTTGGACGGTGATGATAAAGAATATGGTTATATTGTCGATTATAAAGACTTATTTAAATCTATAGACCAAGCTATTTCTGATTATACTCAGGAGGCTTTTGATGGTTATGATAAGGACGACGTTGAAGGATTATTAAAAGACCGTTTACAGCAGGCTAAATTAGATTTAGATACTGCTTTAGAAATGGTCAAGGCATTGTGTGAGCCTGTTAAAGCACCTCGAAACACTCAGGACTATATTCATTATTTTTGCGGGGAATCAGGGCATAATCAAGATGAACTCATTGAAAAGGAAGCTCTCCGTTTAGCGCTTTATCAAAATGTGGTGAAGCTCATCCGTGCTTTTGCAAATATTGCCAATGAAATGCAAGAGGCTGGCTATAATGAACAGCAAATTGCAACTATTCGAGCCGAAGTCATAAGATCGGAAGAGCGTCGTGTAGGGAAAGAGTG
>OBMA010001884.1_pt1 | contig 12604 bp, 7 predicted proteins | sample 1539141 | NCBI WGS metagenome assembly OBMA01 (sample SAMEA3991484, study PRJEB22521) | metagenome | biome: anthropogenic terrestrial biome; feature: sewage plant; material: raw primary sludge | place: Sweden | collected 2012-09-26 | reverse complement strand
TGATGTCAAACGGAGGTGGCTCTATAACATCGACTATGACTACTTTCCGCCCGAGGGTGTGAGCGTAGACGAAGAACTACTGAAATATCATCCTAAGGACCGACTCGTGCTGGGCAAAACCATGATGGACGCCGAAAACGGTATACTGCCTAAAAAGGCTATCTGTGTGAGAATGCGCGAAGACGAGAACAAAGACTGGCGCTATATAGAGAAGGAAATATCGGTCGTAAGAGATGAAAACGGCAAGGTGACTCAGATTATCGGCACACACAAGGATATCACCGAGCAGATGCACACGCACAACAGAATGAAGGAATATGAGCAGAGAATGAACTATGTGCTGTCGGTGAGTCACACAATCACGTGGATATATAAGATCCAGGAGGACAGATTCTATGGTTATATCAATGGTGACCAACAGTATTCTGAACTTTCGGGTGAGGAGTATTGCAGAAGATGCCGCCCGGAGGATTATGCCGCCGCAGTGGAACATGTCAGAAAAATGCAAAACGCTGTGATGGAACCGTTCAAGTTGGAACACTGGGCGGCTATCGATGAGGACGGGAAAGTCAGGGCTTATTATGTAATCAACGGTGTGCCCGTACGGGACAGTGATGATAAGGTGACGTATTATTTCGGCATCTGCACGGATATCACACACCTTATCACGATACAGCATCAGTTGGAGGAGGAGAAGGTAAATGCTCAACGGGCGGACAAACTGAAGAGTTCGTTCCTCGCCAATATGAGTCACGAGATACGTACACCGCTCAATTCAATCGTGGGATTCTCTAATGTTCTGGAAAATGCCTCCTCAAAGGAGGACAAGGAGCAGTGCATATTCTATATCAATAAGAATACGGAGATACTGTTGGCACTGATCAATGATATTCTTGACTTCTCGAAGATGGAAGCGGGTACGATGGAATATCATATCAAGGAATTTGATCTGTCGGCGTTGTATCAGACTATCAACAAGTCGCTTGCCCATCTTGCTGAGGGGAAGGACGCACAGTGGATCGTCGACGTTCCTTATCCTACGTGCGTAATCGATTCTGATCCGCAACGTATACAGCAGGTGTTGACCAACTTTATCACCAATGCCTTCAAGTACACGGAACATGGATATGTGAAAATGAGTTACACCCTGACAGGCGGCGGTATCCGTATGACGGTGGAAGACACGGGCAGCGGTATCACGGAGGAAGACCAGCAGCACGTGTTCGAGCGGTTTAAGAAACTGGATCCTTTCAAGCAGGGCACCGGTTTGGGGCTCTCTATATGCAAGTCAATCGCTACCATGCTGCATGGCAATGTTGGTGTGGAGTCGACACTCGGCAAGGGGTCTATTTTCTGGATTTGGTTGCCTGTGAGACCTAAGGCCTGAAACAGACCGGTTATGAGTTGATGCCTTTCATCGAAAGGGAAATTCTGTTCCTCTTTCTGTCTACTTCGATTACTCTTACTCTGACATGCTGGTGCAGATGTACTACCTGCGTGGGGTCGGCGACGTATCTGTCGGCTAACTGGGATATGTGGACCAGACCGTCCTGATGCACACCGATGTCTACAAAAGCTCCGAAATTGGTGATGTTGGTAATGATGCCGGGCAGTTCCATTCCTTCGATGAGGTCGTCTGTGGTCTTCACGTTCTTGTCAAACTCGAAAACTTCAATCTGTTCGCGGGGGTCGCGACCGGGTTTCTCCAACTCTTTCATGATGTCTGTGAGGGTGGGCATGCCAACTTCTGCGGTGACGTACCGCTGCAGACTGATTCGGGACCGTTTGTCTTTGTCCTTGATCAGTTGGGCGACGGTGCACTGACTGTCTTTTGCCATCTGTTCTACAATACCGTAACTCTCGGGGTGTACGGCGCTGTTGTCCAACGGGTTTCTGGCATCGGTGATGCGGAGGAATCCGGCACACTGTTGATAGGCCGACGGACCTAGACGAGGCACCTTCTTGAGTTGGGCGCGACTGGTGAAGGCTCCGTTCTCACGGCGGTAGTCTACGATGTTTTTGGCCAGTGTGGGACCGAGACCGCTGACGTACATCAACAGATGCTGACTGGCGGTATTGAGGTTGACACCTACCGAATTGACACAACTCTCCACGGTCTGGTCGAGACTCTTCTTCAGACGTGTCTGGTCTACATCGTGCTGATACTGTCCCACACCCATGCTTTTGGGGTCTATCTTGACCAGTTCTGCCAACGGGTCCATCAGGCGGCGACCTATACTGACGGCGCCACGTACGGTGACGTCTTCGTCGGGAAACTCGTCGCGGGCGGTCTTGGAGGCGGAATAGATGGATGCACCGTCTTCACTGACCACGAAGGTGTCTATCTGATTGTTGAAATGTAAGGTCTTGATAAAATCGCTTGTCTCCCGACTGGCTGTGCCGTTGCCGATGGCAATGGCTTCGACGGCATATTGTTCTGCCAGATGTTCCACTTGTCTGGATGCCAGAGCACGGTCGTTCTTGGGCGGGTGGGGAAAAATGGCCTCGTGGTGCAGAAGATTGCCTTGCGCATCGAGGCATACCACCTTGCAACCGGTGCGGAAACCGGGATCTATGCCCATCACACGCTTCTGACCTAAGGGGGCAGACAAGAGCAACTGGCGCAGATTTTCTGAGAATACGGTGATGGCTTCTTCGTCGGCTTTCTCTTTGCTGAGGGCGGCAAACTCGGTCTCGATGGCTGGTCGCAGCAGTCGTTTGTAGGAGTCTTCCACGGCTTCGCCTACCAATGTGCAACATTTGCCGAAACCGTGTACAAACTGTCTCTTCAGACGGTCGATACAATGGTCGTCGTCTGCCGAGATACTGACTCTCAATATGCCTTCGTTTTCACCGCGGCGCATTGCCAGCAACCGGTGTGAGGAACAACGCTTCAGGGGTTCGGAGAAGTCGAAGTAGTCTGAATACTTCTGCGCCTCTTCACTGTCCGCCTTGGTCTTGACCACCTTGGATGTGATGACGGCTTCCCTGCTGAATGCACTTCGGATGTCCTGACGTGCCCTCTGGTCTTCGCTGATGGTCTCGGCGATGATATCCTGGGCACCTTTGATAGCCGACGGGACATCAGCGACTTCATCTTTGACAAATCGGCGGGCGGCGGATTCGATGTTCTGTTCCCTCTGCATCATGATGATGACCGATAGAGGTTCCAGTCCCTGTTCGCGTGCTATCTGTGCCTTGGTCCGCCGTTTGGGTTTGAAAGGCAGATAGATGTCTTCCAGTTCGGTGGCATCCCAACAGTCGTCTATACGTTTACGGAGTTCGGGAGTCATCTTGTCGGCTTCGGTGATGGTCTTGACGACCGTCTCCTTCCGCTTGACAATCTCCTTGAGTTTGTCATTCAGTTCACTGATCTGTGCGATTTGCACCTCGTCGAGTGCTCCGGTACGTTCTTTCCTGTATCTGCTGATAAAAGGAATGGTGCATCCCTCGTCGAGCAGTTGAAGTGTATTGTCTACGCCCCGTTCAGGCAGACTGAGTATGCGCGCGATGCGTGCTGTAAATAAGTTGTTCATTGTTGTTGAAGTTCTTCTGCAAGGAATTTGGGCGTATAGCCTTTCTTACTTTTTGCCACCTCTTCGGGTGTGCCGTGACTGAGCAACTGTCCGCCGTTACGTCCACCTTCGGGGCCCATATCGATAATATAGTCGGCCATCTTGATGACATCGAGGTTGTGCTCGATGACGATGACGGTGTTGCCACGGTCGACGAGCCGGTTGAGTACATCCATCAGGATACGGATATCTTCGAAATGGAGTCCCGTGGTCGGTTCGTCGAGTATATACATCGTCTTTCCCGTATCACGCTTGCTCAGTTCGGTAGCCAGTTTGACACGCTGACTCTCACCGCCGCTCAGTGTGGTAGACGGTTGACCGAGTTTGATATACCCCAGTCCCACATCCTGTATGGTCTTGATTTTCTGTAGGATATTAGGCACGTTCTCAAAGAATTCTACTGCCTGGTTGATGGTCATATCCAGTACATCGGCTATACTTTTGCCTTTGTATCTCACCTCAAGTGTCTCACGGTTGTACCGTTTGCCGTGACATACCTCACAGGGTACCATCACATCCGGCAGAAAATTCATCTCGATGGTTTTGTAACCATTGCCGCCGCAAGCCTCGCACCGTCCACCTTTCACGTTGAACGAGAAGCGTCCCGGTTTGTAACCGCGTATTTTGGCTTCGGGCAAGTTGACGAACAGGGAACGGATATCACTGAACACGCCTGTGTATGTGGCGGGATTGCTGCGTGGGGTACGTCCCAGCGGACTCTGGTCTACGTTGACCACCTTGTCGACAAATTCCATTCCCTCGATTGAATCATACTTCATCGGTTTCTTGAGTGAACGATAGAAATGATGACTGAGAATCGGTTGCAGTGTCTCGTTGATCAGCGTCGACTTGCCCGAACCGCTGACACCGGTCACGAGAATCAGTTGACCAAGCGGGAACTCCACATCCACATTCTTCAGATTATTGCCGCAGGCGCCCCGTATCCAGAGACTCTTACCGTTGCCTTTGCGGCGCTTCGCGGGTATTTCGATTTTCCTTTCACCGTTGAGATACTGACTGGTCACGGTATGCTGCTTGAGCATCTCGCCGGGTGTGCCTTCGAAGACCACCTCACCGCCCAGACGACCGGCTTTTGGTCCCATATCTACGATCTAGTCGGCATTGAGCATCATGTCCTTGTCGTGTTCTACCACGATCACGGTATTGCCGATGTCGCGCAGTTCTTTGAGCGACTTGATCAACCGTTCATTGTCGCGCTGATGCAGTCCGATACTCGGTTCATCTAGTATATAAAGCACGTTGACCAGTTGGGAACCAATCTGCGTAGCCAGTCGGATACGTTGACTCTCACCGCCCGACAGCGAAGCCGACTGACGGTTGAGCGCCAGATAGTCGAGACCTACCTCTAGCAGGAAGTCGATACGTGTGCGGATCTCCTTGAGAATCTCCTCGGCAATCTTCTTCTGCTGCGGTTCGAGATGGTCCTCCACCTCATTCATCCACTCGCGCAGTTCGGATATATCCATATCAGCCAGTTGTGAGATGTTCTTGTCCCATATCCTGTACGATAGAGCCTCGCGGTTCAACCGTTCACCATGACATTCGGAACACTCGCAGGTGGCGAGAAACTGGTCTGCCCATTTCTGTCCACTGGCACTGTCGTCGTTGTCCATGACCGTGCGGAGATACTTGACCACACCGTCGAAGGCGACGAAATAATCACTCGACGTGTGTACCAGTTCGGCACGGATGCGGACATCCTCGAGGGTACCGTAAAGTATCTCGTTGAGGGCATCTTCGGGCAGATCGCAGACGGGTGTCTTCAGATCGCACTCATACTTCTCTAGTATGGAACTGATCTGCCAGAATATCATCTGGTTCTTATATTTTCCGAGTGGAACGATGGCTCCGTCGTGAATACTGATCTTATTGTTGGGTATAACCTTGTTGAGGTCTATCTCATTCAGATATCCCAGACCCTTGCACTTGGGACAGGCACCCTGGGGCGAGTTGAACGAGAAATTGTTAGGTGCCGGGTCACTGTACGACATACCCGTGGTAGGGCACATCAGTCTACGGCTGTAGTATTTCACCTTCCCGCTGTCCTTGTCTAGGACCATGATCAGTCCGTCACCCTGACGCAGGGCGATATCCACACTCTTCTTCAGTCGTTCGTTGTCCTTCTCCTGTACGGCCAACTTGTCGATGACCACTTCGATATCATGATTCTTGTATCGGTCTACCTTCATGCCGCGGGTAATCTCCACGACCTGTCCGTCGACACGGATATTGAGGTACCCCTTGCGGCGCATACTCTCGAAGAGTTCGCGGTAATGGCCCTTACGACTTCTTATCAGCGGAGCCAGGATGAAAATCTTATGCCCGTCATAGTCGTGCATGATCATGTCAAGCAATTTCTCTTCGGTATACTTGACCATCTTTTCGCCGGTAGCATAACTGTAGGCGGTACCGGCGCGGGCGTAGAGCAAACGCAGGTAATCGTACACCTCGGTGGTTGTGCCGACCGTAGAACGGGGGTTCTTGTTTGTTGTCTTCTGTTCGATGCTGATCACCGGACTCAATCCTGTAATCTTGTCTACATCAGGGCGTTCCATGCCGCCGAGGAAATTCCGGGCATAAGCCGAGAACGTCTCTATATAGCGTCTTTGACCTTCGGCGAATATTGTGTCGAAAGCCAACGACGACTTGCCCGAACCACTCAGTCCGGTTATGACCGTCAAACTGTTTCTTGGAATCTCCACATCCACATTCTTGAGATTATGGACACGGGCACCCCATACATTTATCTTTTCGTCTTCGCGATTCATCTTTTCACCTTTACTCTATATGTCTTTATTATTCTGATGTAGAACTGCCGCTTTCTGTATATCCCCGCAGCAGGTTCACATCCCGTTTGATGTTATAGTTGATTCCGTCGGCACCTTTCGCCTTCACCAAGACGAAGTAGACACCCTGGGCTACATCCTTTCCGTTGTATTTGCCGTCCCAACCGCCGGCAGGGTCGGTCCATTCGTATAGTTTCTGTCCCCACCTATTATATATATAAGCGTGAAATTCGGTCAACGAACGGTAACCGTCTTTTGCCTTATAGACATCGTTGATGCCGTCACCGTTGGGCGAGAAAGCATTCGGCATCTCCAGTTTACTCTCACTGATTGTAATCTTGATCGGTCCCAGTTCGTCCCAATAATCCTTGGTAAACTCGATGGTATCCGTACCGTTGATAAAAGTGGCATACAGTTCGATACAATGAGCCCCCGCGGTAGTGAATGTATACTCGGTATCCTCATCATACCTGATGAGATACGGATTGTCTTTGTTGCCCGACAGATAAAATCTCCATTCATAGTGAGCGGTATAGGCGCCCAGGTTTTCCACATTGGCTTTGAACGAATAGGTAGCCGGCGCAGAGGTGGAGTCACCGTCTTCCGTACTGCTGTTGGTATAAATGGCAGTAGGATTTATAGTCGGTTTATCAGCGGCAAAGGTGTTCGATGAGAAAACCAATGCGGCAATCAGCGTCATTATCAGTCTAATTTTCCTTTTCATAAGATATATTTGTGCAAAATTACGGAATAAAATTGGAAAAAAAAAGTATTTAAAACTATTATTTTAAGGCGATTTCGTACGATTTTCAAGAAAATAAGCAAAATAATGCACTTGTGGCGATTCAAAAATGAACAATTTTGATGAACAATTAAAGTATAAAAATTATGGAAACAACTGAATTAAAGCAAGTATTTTACAGTAACAAAGCGTCATTTGTGTTGCGTAACAAACACAGTGAACGTCCTACAAGTGTTTATCTATTATTCAAACTACACAATAAGCAGTATAAGATAAACGTTGGCGCAAAGGTATACCCAAATCAGTTTAATAATTGTATATTAACAAATTTCAATGTTAACGACATGAGGAACAATAATATACTTTTACAAAAAATTAACAAAAAAAAAGAAACATACAATAAAATGATTGAATATCTTTGCAATATTGAAAACAACAACATTGATTATAATGATGTAGTATCAAGATTCTTTAATTACAAAATAATGAAGACAAAGCAACAAACCTTAATACAGATGTTATCAACACATATATATGTAAAAGACATCAAAGATAGTTCAAAAAGACAATATGAATATATTGTAAGCAGTTTTGAAAGTTTTTTGAATGAAAAGAGAATTGATAACAAAATAACAAATGCAACATACGACACACTTTTGCAGTATCAGCAATTTTTGCATAACGAAAAGAAATTGTCGGGAAGTACTATAAACATATTTATCACAGTTATTCAAAGACTTCTAAAGCTTGCAAGTAAAAACTATAGCGTATATCATTATAACGTAAATGATAGTAGGGTACTTGATATAGATAAACTCAAAACAAAGAAGAAAGAAGACGTTTATACATTGACAGACAAGCAGATAAACGACCTTTATTATTCTAAAAATGAAATGTTATCTGCAAAAGAACATGAGATATTAGATATATTCATATTTGAATGTTTGACGGGTCAACGCATTTCAGATGTACCATTTCTAATGCAAGGCGGTGGAAATATTGAGGAAGAAAACGGAATGAAGTTTATAGTATATAACAATACGAAAACAGAAAGTAAATGTTATGTTCCAATTACAAAAGAAGTATATGAAATGAGAGAAAAGTACAAATGTGGTTACAAGTATTTTTCATTAAATAATAAACGTTACGACAATTATATAAATGTTCAGTTAAAGACAATATTCAAAAAATTAGGATATACAGATGATTTTAACGGAACACCAATTTATAAATGTATACACACGCATATTGGTAGACATACATTTGTAACAAACGCTTGCAGACGAGGTTTATCAAAGGACCTAATAATACTTTGTACAGGACATGCAGATACGACGATGATTGATGAAATATACAATAATATGCAGATTCGTGAAAAAGTAGAACGGTTTGCAGATGATTTAAACAAGACATCAACACAGACAGCCAAAACGACGACGACAACGGACACAACGATACAAGCGGTAATTAATCTAACAAGAGATAATGAACACTTAAAGGAAGACAACAAGGTATTAAAGAACGACAACGAACACTTAAATAACAAGATAGAACAAAGACAATACGAAGACGAACTAAACGACTTCATTGAGCAAGGAGACGACCCGCAAGAACTTGCAAACGATACCGCAAAAGATAATTTGATTGAGATGCTCAAAGACAAATTAATAAGCGTACAAGAGTATAATAAAGCACTTCAAGACCCTCAATATTTTGAAGACCTATACAACAAGATACACAAGATACACAAGTAGAAACAAAAATAAGGGTCATTTAGACGCTATCTTTTGACCCTTATATACATTTCTTTCACCAATATTAAATTGTTGGCATACGGCTAAAATATAACCCCCATAAATCGCTTATTAAATTACTCATAGTTAAATTGTTTTTCTTGTACTTATTATTTTTGTTCTACTTATATAAATATATTGATAATTGAAATTAGATTGATATTTCAGAAATTTATTTTGCGCTACCAATATACATCAAGACGACAACGCCAATACATCAAGACGATGGCGACGACGCAAAGACATCAATACGCCACACCGACGACGACGATATAGGGGGGGCGGGGTCAGCGAAAAAGGTGAAGTGACAAAACCTATTCGCTTGAAGTTCTGTCCATGCAGACCGTTTTTTCAAAGTTTTGGATTTCTCAAAATTTTACAACTTGTTAAACTTACTTCTACTGCAAAATTTGCAGTACCTATATTTCAAAAAAGTAGTATACCAAAATTAATATGACATACCATACAGTAGATACACACAGTACCCACCATATACAACAAATCATACTATACCCTAAGTCATATATGACCCACCATATACAACAAATCATACTATACCGTAAGTCATATATGACATACCCTAAGTCATATATGACCCACCATTATAGTACTCTAAAAGTACTATAAGAATAAAATAAGAAGACTTATTTTATTTTATGCGCTTTTCGCTTTTCTTTTTTTTTACAAAAAAATCGCTCAAAGGTTATACGGTTGTAATGATGATGTAATTTTATATAGACATCAACACCGTATAATATCTTGTACTTGTTCAAGTACAAGCGTATAACGACGACAACAAAGACATTTTCAATAATAGTGTTTTCTGAAAGAAAATACGATATTGATGAAGAAACTTATCTAAAGATAAGTTTTGAATAAACAAAGACACCGACGACGTAAAATAAATTTGGTTTATATCTAAAAAAAATATATCTTTGCTTTGAAAAATATTTTAAAATAATTTTAAATATAATTAAATCTGTAACTTACTGAAAATAAGTATTTTATGATAATATTAAGATAATATCAAACCATTTTACAAAAAAAGTAGTGATTTAGTATTGACTTTTTTAGTATATTGTTATATTTATATATATAAGAAAAAAATACAATTATGAAAATAGAAAAAATAATTAAATTAAATGAGACTTTTGAAAATTTGAACGCAAGTATATTGTTAGCTTATCTTGCTGAAAACTCTAACGATGGAAAAATAGATGTTGTTCAGACTTATTTATCGCAAAAATTACGACTTCATGAAAAGACAGTTGAAAGATATTTGAGAGATGCAGACAGGGCAGGATATATTACAAGACGACGCAAAATAAATACACTCTCTAATTTGTACAAAGATGATTTAGACAAGTTTGGCAATGATAATGATGTAGAAGACTATAAAAGTTTTTGCACACAAATAACGATAAACGAAAAACTTCAAAGATTGTTAAGATAAACATAAATAGGGGGTAAACAAAAGTGCTTTTTCTTTAGCTTTTAAAACACTTTTGCCCCTATTTTTTAAAAATATAATAAGCTAAAATTATAAAATTAAAGGCTATGAAAAATAAAGACATTAATTATAATAGAGAGTACTATTTGCCGATACTTGTTAATATCACGCAAGAGATTACAAAGGGTATTGTTTTAAGTCTATTATTTCAATTGACAGACGAAGGAAAAAATACAATACAATATAAACAAACAGCATTAATTAAATTGGTAGGTCTGAAAGTAGATGAAAGCTCAAAAGGAATATTCAAAAGGGCATTAAATCAACTACAAAAAGATTGTTTTATAACAAAGAAAAAAGTGTATCATGGCGGTTATACGACTACTGAAATATCTATAACAAGTTTCACAATTGATAAAGTAAATGAAGACAAAGCAAGACAATTTCTTAAAAATGCGAAAACACAAAAAGAAATTGACAAAGCGATTGATTTTGCAAAAAATTGGCTAATAGATGATGAGATACACAATATATTGTCGGAAAACAAATATGCAAAAAAAATAATTAAAGAAAAAAGCTAATGGAAAAGTGGGAAAAATATTTTCAAAACAAGAACTTCAACAAAAATATGAAAGTTGGAAGACAACAAAACACGACGGTTATAGAAGCGGTATAGATTGTTTAGATGAAATTATCAGATTTGATAAAAAAACGATAAATATTATCACAGCAGTTGCGGGGGCGGGAAAAAGCACGTTTCTAAACTATTATGCTGCAATGATGTGGAAGACGAACGGTTTTAAGACCCTTTTTATCAGTTTAGAAATGGACGCAAATAGACTACTATCACAGATGTTATACTACAATACTTTAGACGACGCTTTAGATGTATATCAATATGCAGATAACAGCACTTTAAACACAATAGACGACGTTATAGAAGTCATAAAACAAACAGATAGTGATATTGTAGTCGTAGACCCATTTAACTTGTTGCCCATCAACAAAGACATTAACACAAACGTTATCGGGGATGTTTTAAGACGACTTAAAGATGCAGCACTTCAAAACGATGTTATCTTAATTCTTGTTGCCCATCCAAGTAAAAATCTTACTTTTCTTACAGACGATGATTACCCATCTGGACTTGACATAAATGGAAGTGTCAACTTTAATAATATGGCTGATAGTGTGGTAGGTATGAGACGACAAGACAACAATAATGTTTTGTTCGGTGTCGCAAAGCTAAGAAACAATATAGAGCAAGGACAGCAAGGCGGTACATGTATACTTCATTTTAATTATAATGATAAGTCATTTGGGCAAACTAAAACAAACAATGACGATAAAATATATGATATGAAATATTATAAAAAAGATAGTTTAAAAAATGAGGCATTTCAGGCGATAAAAAATGAATACAAGGTAAGTTATTACAATAATTGCAAAGACACTCTAAACAGCAAGGAAATAGCCTTAAAAGATATATTAAATAATAACTTAACAGGAGACGTTAAACAAAAGATTGATGAGATAAGAAATATTGACAGTATTGATGAAATTAAGTCACTTAAACAAAGTTTGCCCGCCTTTACGCCCGCAGGGACATTTACAGCAAGAGAAAAAGTAGGTATTAATCATTATAATAACTTGGTTTCAATTGACATTGACGCAAAAGATAATAGTAGCATATCTACTCATCAAATGAAAGATATTATCTTAAACAGCAAATTAAGACAATACATTTATTATATAGGTAATAGTTGTTCAAATAAGGGTGTGTGGGGATTGATTAAAATTTCGGGAGATAAAGACGACTTCTCAGGACACTTCAAAGCGTTAGAAAAAGACTTCAAAGAAATAGGTTTAGTGATTGATAACAGTTGCAAAGATATTTGCCGTTTAAGGTTTGTTAGTTACGATTTAGAGAGATATTTGAATGAAGACAGTAAAATATATCAGAAAAGCATTAACGCCCCTTATATCTCAAATAACGCACAAATTACAACATATACGAAAGACACCGCAAAGGACATGCAGACTGTTTTAAATATAGTTGAAGACATTGAAAGAAAACATTTGAATATCGTTGAAACACACATGGATAGTGTCAACGTAATCAATGCGCTTGTTAATAACTTTGATGAAGACGGTTTGCCGTTGTGGTTGCGAATACGACAGCAAAAAAGCGGTTACAACGAAAACACAAGATCGGAAGAGCACACGTCTGAACTCCA
>OBMA010001883.1_pt1 | contig 12605 bp, 11 predicted proteins | sample 1539141 | NCBI WGS metagenome assembly OBMA01 (sample SAMEA3991484, study PRJEB22521) | metagenome | biome: anthropogenic terrestrial biome; feature: sewage plant; material: raw primary sludge | place: Sweden | collected 2012-09-26 | reverse complement strand
GTGCACGGCCTAAGTCACGTGCCAAAGCGCGTATATATGTTCCCTTTCCACATACTACATGAATACTGAGCAACATCTTTTCTGCATCGAAATCTGTCACCTCAATCTCATCAATATGTACATTTTTGGTTCTCAGCGTCACTTCTTCACCAGCACGGCGCAAGTCACAAGCACGATCTCCGTTTATCTTCACTGCGCTATATGTAGGCGGAACTTGCTCTATATCGCCAATAAACTGTTGGAGTTTACTGATTATAAGTTCACGAGTAATATGCTCTGTAGGAAAATGTTCATTTTCCTCATGCTCCATATCATAGCTCACCGTTGTAGCACCCAACTGCAAAGTAGCGGCATATTCCTTTGTATGTAATTGAAATTCCTCAATGCGCTTGGTCGCCTTACCCGTACACAATACCAGCACACCTGTTGCCAAAGGATCCAACGTTCCGGCATGACCGATTTTAACTTTATATCCAAGTTCATGTGAAAGCACATAGCGCACATGCGCCAATGCTCCAAAACTAGATATTTGGTAAGGCTTGTCTATCGCAAACACCTCACCTGCTTTAAAATCCATACTCATTAACTAGCCATTACTAGTGAATGCCCTGTTAAAAGCATTACCAAGATTATCAATCCAACAACAATACGATACCAGCCAAATGCCTTAAAACCATATTTGGTAAGGAAACTAACAAACCATTTCATTGCCAACAAAGCAACGAAAAATGCAATAACGCATCCTACTATCAATAACATTATATTATTTGATGTTGCCCATTTTGTGTCTTCACCAAACATTTCAATCAAATCAAGCAGTGTAGCACCAGCCATTGTTGGTACGGCAAGGAAGAAAGAAAATTCAGCTGCATTCTTGCGTGTTAGTTTCTGCTGCATTCCACCTACGATAGTCGACATACTGCGACTCATTCCTGGAATAACAGAAAGGCACTGGAACAGACCTATAAAGAAAGCGCGCTTGCAAGTTACTTTATTCTCTTCTCTGCCCATATTGAATATTCTATCACAAAACAGCATGAAGATACCTCCTAGCACTAGCATAACAGCAACGACTTCAACACTGTCAAGTAACCTATCAAGTAGTCCTGATTTTTTTGCGGCCAAACCAACAACTACAGCTGGTATAACTCCAACGATAAGAAGTCCATAGAATTTCATCTTACTGATAAATTCCTCATAGTTCCTCATCTGGAAAAATCTTTTCCAATATAAACATACTACTGATAGAATTGCTCCAAACTGTATAATGAATGTAAATGCATGAACAAAAGGATTACCTTGTTGAACACCTAGTAAATTCTGAGTTATTATCATGTGACCAGTTGACGATACTGGCAGAAATTCAGTTAAGCCCTCTACAATGGCAATGATAATTGTTTGTATTAAATCCATTATTCAGCAGCGTTATTTTCATCTTTTGGTTTACGGATAATAGCGTATATGATAGATATAAAACCTACGAAACACACTACAGGAGCAACCTTTATACGCATTGCACTGAATATTTCAGGATTAAATGTATTTTCTGTTGAGCCAGCACCACCCATGAGAATAAATCCGAGGATGATAATAGCCACACCGACAGCCACCAAGATAAAGTTGGTTTTGTCGAAAGCAAAATTCTTCTTATCCATTATTTTTTAGTTTTTATTCGTTATTTATCAAATCTTATAAAGGTCACCTGCCTTCATCTTCAAGAACTTGTTGACAGATAGACTTGAACATATTGCGGTAATGATGATGCCAAAAAGGAACACCGATATAGCTGTAATGGCAACAATATCCCATGTAACGACTGTCAAGATTCCTGGTTCATAGTTGTATAGTGCATATAAGCATGTTCCCAACACGGCTATAGCAACAAGAGCAGCAATCAGACCTACAAAAATGGCACGCATCACGAAAGGATAACGTATAAATTTCCATGACGCCCCAACTAGTTTCATTGTATGAATAGAGAAACGACGTGCATATATACCTAGACGAACTGTATTGTTTATCAAAGAGAACGATACAAAAGTAAGCAATATAGCCAACACTAGAAGTACAAGACTAATCTTTTGCAGATTATCGTTCACACTGTTCACCAAAGCCTGCTGATATGTTATATCTCCAACCTTAGGATATTTCTTCAGTTCTTTTGTTATCCATTTCAATGAATCATTATTGGCGTAGTCGCCTTTCAACTGAACTTCTATTGAAGCAAGAAAAGGGTTAGCACCAATAAACTCAGAAGGGTCTGTTCCCATAGCCTCAGTCTGTTCTTTTAGAGCGGATTCCTTGCTAATATATGTAATCTTATTTATATACGGACGGTGATGAATCATATTACACAACTGCTGAGCCTCAGGATTTGTAATATCGTCCTGAAGCATCATTGTTACAACAAGGTTCTCCTTAACATAAGTAGATAAGTTTCTGGCTGTAAGCACAGAAAATACTACCATACCCAATAAGACAAGCACCATTGCGGTGCTTATGCATAAAGTTATAACCTGCAATCCGTGACGATTGCGGGATGTTTTACGTTTCTTTCCCATTTAATAAAAGAGTGTATTACACCAAATATCTTGCAAAGATAGTGCAAAAGTGATGATAACGCAATAGTTTAACAGCAATTAACTCTTAATAGAACTAAGTTTTGCCTATTACTTCCAAGGGTAAATCAATCTGGCTGTATTATATCCACGACGAGAAGCTTCAGATATGGCCAAAGCCAAATCTTCATCTGGCAATATTGACGTACGGGAAAGTATCCATAAGTATTTTGAAGAACTTCCGCCTACCAATGCCCAATTGTAGTTTTCACCTAAGGCTAGGACTCTGTAATCAGAATAAAATATCCAAAAAAACGAAACTCTAAGAAGTCCAGGAATAGAGGTTGTCTTTGCTTTTCCAACAACGCTCTTCATTCTACCTGTTTTTATATCAACACCCGAATTTACTACTTTGATAGTGCCATTAGGATTCTGCGAATATTCTGCAATCGCATTACTAATGCCACGTTCAAAACGATTGTCTATACGAGCAATCTCATACCATTTGCCTAGATACTTATCCAGTACAAGATTAGAAATCGTTGTTACGTCTGTTTTCATAAGCTGAATATTTACTCTTAACTAAAATAGTTATCACAATATGTTGTTTCAATATGAAGCAGTACAAGGTATACCAGCAGCGATAACTCTATCGCGAATAGCATCTAATTCTGCATGTGTCGCCTTTTCAAGTTTCTGATCTGGAGTCTCACGGTCTATGGTATATATCATAACCTCCTGCGGCTGAATACTTAATATTGCGTCAAGCCAAGGTTTCACGTATTTTTCGCAAGTGTTATCTACATCAATACCATCAACGGTTTTACCTTTCAAGAACATTGACTGTACGATCACATGTCCGTTGAAAAGTTTTAGATTATCAATAATTTTACTGATGTCATAAGATTGTTGTGTCGGACGGTCTACACGTTGTATGTATTCCGGGTCAACAGTATCTATTTTAAGTATATTATTATCAACTAGCATCAATGCAGCTCTTACCTTTTCTTTGTTAGCAAACGTACTATTACTCAACACACTTATCTTAGCATCAGGACAATATTGATTTCTAAGTTCTACGGTATCAAGTATAATATTATAAAAATCAGGATGAGCGGTTGGCTCTCCATTACCTGCAAAAGTAAGCACATCTGGATGAACATTCAGTTCATGCATCTCCTTCAACTTCTTTTCCAGAGCCAAAGCCACCTCGTTTCGAGTAGGACGTTTCTGTTTAGGAACACGTTGGTCGTTAAATCCACATTCACAGTAAATACAGTCAAATGTGCACACCTTTCCGTCAGACGGCATAAGGTTTATTCCTAATGAAATACCAAGTCGGCGACTATGAATTGGACCGAATATTGGTGAAGGATAAATTACAGTACTCATATTATATTTTTATTATCTGGGCATAGCCTAAATATTGACTTCCCATTTCTTGGAAATGCAAATATATAAAAACAATATTACCCAAACAAATATTTTATTGAAGTTTAAATTTATCAAAACAAATAAAGCAGATTACTATAACAGACAACGGTATTTATTAAATCAAAAACAAATATCCGGCAGGAAGTGGAGAGAGTACTCCCTGCCGAAATATTTGTCACCCCGTTTCATGCAGGCTACACTGCATTTTTTGGAATATTGTTGTTTATTAAATTCGTCTTACTGTCTTTTAGTCAATACCTATCATCTTTAATGCAAAGATATATAACTTGTATTTGTTTATATAGACGCAAAAGTTGCAGAAAAGTTGCAGTAATATTTTATATTTCTATTTTTTTTGATGAAATTCGACATCTGATTTCAAAAAAACACGTTTTATGAATATAAAAAGTATGGCATTTCATGTAAGATTTTAATATTTTCCTTATTTTGCATTCAAAGCCTATCATGCACTTTTTCCTGTTTTAGCTACAGAGCTATATTCATGTGAAAAAGCCTTTATTCAAAGGGATTGCGAAGAATAAAACGGAATTTTTAGCTACTGCATTTATAGAAGATAAAAACACAAATGATGCTGACACAAAATAATTACTATATAATGTACGCGCTCATGCGCGCGCACTGACGAGTTTTCAAAATACTAGCGTCGAAGTGGCAACAAACTGACTATCACTAACTTAGATGTGATTTCCCGTGAAATCAAATGTCGTGTTTAATGTCATCAATTTTTGAATAACCAAATCAGCTTTTTTGTCATGGTCACTGAATTTCTATCTAAAACACATGTTTTTGCACAGGAAAAATCGCCTCTGAATCATACCCTATTTTGCATTTCATCGATAAAACGCACAAAACACAGCCTCTTGGCTGACACTTATTTTAAGCAAAAGGGCATCCTAACAGTCTGATACACAACTATTAGACACTTCGACACTGTTTATTTTTAAAACTACATGTGGGAGATTACTTTGATTATCAACAAATAAAAACGGACTAAATACTATAAATAGCACCTTAATCAAAAACGTAATCATACTTAAAATCGCATTTTGCTTTAGCAAAAAACGTTTAAAAGAACTGGAATTTCATTTCTACGATCAAACGTTTTCATTTCTACGACATAAAGTTTCCATTCTTACGATCAAACGTTTACGTTTCATCGATATAAAATTTCCGTTTCTATATAGAAACGCATCCTCTTCTACATGGAAATATTGGTTAATATCCTTGATATTAACCAATGGTAAAGAGTATTTTCATATCTTTGTAAGTTCTGATAACAAAGATGCTGTAAAGCGTGTTACCGGTTATCTGAATTTAAGTGAAGGCAAGTAAATTATTACTTAAAGCCTTGATTATGAGGCCCATTATCCTTAGCTTTTCTGGCAAATTCAAATAATGCTAAAGGTAAATGACAATATCCGTTCGGGTTTTTATCCAGATAATCTTGATGAAATTCTTCAGCTGCATAGAAATTCTGAAGGGCTTTGATTTCAACAGCAATTGGTTGGGATAATTCTTTTTGCTGTTGGTTAAAGACCTTCTCTATAACAGGAAGCTGGTCTTCAGATGTATAGTAGACACCCGTACGGTATTGTGTACCACGATCACCACCTTGTTTGTTCACACTTGTTGGATCAATCGCTTTGAAGTACATATTAAGTAAGAACTCCAGACTTATTTTCTTCTCATCATATTTAATATACACTGTTTCTGCAAAGCCGGTCGTATCAGTGCACACTTCTTTATATGTCGGATTTTGTATATGCCCATTTGCAAATCCAACTTTTGTTTCTAATACTCCGTCTATTTGTTTGAAGAAATGTTCTGTTCCCCAGAAACATCCTCCGGCTAAATATATTTCTTTCATAATGTGCAAAGATAATAATTAGTTTTCAAAAATATATAAGATTTTGACTATTTTCCCAATAAATGAGGATTGAACATTAATTTATATTGCCGCACTTTTGTACCCGCTAAGACAATCAGCTTAGAAACAGAATTTATAACCAGCTGCCACAATATGGATATTTGTATTCAAACAGCTAACTGTCTGATACATATAATATAAGCCAAGCTTGTGCATGGCTGAAATACAGAAATCTGAGCCTATAATATATTTCATCTTTTCTATTTTCCAACCATTATACATTTCAACACTTGCATAAGGCGTCATAAAAGTATGAGTATCATATTCAAGTTTTACACGACTACGAAGAACATTATCACCTGTTCCAAGATAAGTAACGGCTATTTCATCACCACATCCTAAACTGTAATCATATTGTCCATCAACAGTTTTCTCTGGTATATAAGTATATTGCCAACGCTCACGCAACGACAATTTAATATTTGCTAAAGCCACTTTTCCAATGAAATCAATATGGAAACGGTGACGTGGACGCCAATATTTTACGTATTTCTGAGGAGTTCCTGCATTTGAACAAGAATATTTTTCTATATTATCATTAAGTAAGTCATAGCCAGCTCCAACAGAAAGCCAAGACTGCAATTTATAGTCTGCAGACATTCCCAGACTATACCTGTCGGTAGTTTTAACATGATCGTGAGAACGGTATTCTGTCCCGACATCAATACTCAGTCGGTTGGATACTGTTTTCACGACATCTAAAGAAGTATATATACCAAAATCATCACTATGTGCCATACCCATGAATGGAATTGAGGTAAGGACCAATATAAGCAATTTCTTCATAATTAGTTCTTGTCGGCATTTTCATCCGCGAATACGCACAAGCGTTATTTATTTTACATTTCCTACCTCAATAAGGTATTCAGCAATCTGAACAGCATTCAGTGCAGCACCCTTACGAATCTGATCACCTGTTAGCCACAATGTATTGCCATTATCATCAGCTAAATCCTTACGAACACGACCTACATAAACATCATCCTTTCCTGCACTCTCAAGTGGCATTGGATATACATAGTTCTGAGGGTCGTCTACAAGAGTTACACCAGGAGCAGCCTCTAGAGCCTTACGTATTTCAGCAACAGATACTGGTTTTTGGGTTTCAAACCATACACTTTCTGAATGAGAACGAAGAGAACTTACACGTACACAAGTGGCACTAGTGCGAACATCGCTGTGCATAATCTTGCGAGTCTCGTTATACATCTTCATCTCCTCTTTTGTATAGTCATTCTCTGTCATCTTATCAATCTGTGGAATCACGTTGTAAGCCAACTGATGAGGGAATTTACTGATTGTCTTAACCTCACCTTCCTCAACCAACTCCTTATATTGCTGCTGAAGTTCTGCCATTGCTACAGCACCGGCACCACTTGCACTCTGATAACTAGATATATGGATTTTCTTAATATGGCTGATGTTCTCTATAGGTTTCAACACAACAACCATCATGATAGTTGTGCAATTAGGATTTGCAATAATATTGCGTGGCCTGTCAAGAGCATCCTTAGCATTAACTTCTGGCACAACCAAAGGAACATCATTTTCCATACGGAAAGCACTAGAGTTGTCTATCATCACTGCACCATATTTAGTTATGGTTTCAGCAAACTCCTCTGAAGTGCCACCACCAGCAGAAGTAAATGCGATATCAACATCTTTGAAATCATCATTATGCTGCAAAAGTTTAACTTCGTAGTCTTTTCCCTTAAAATTGTATTTACACCCTGCGCTGCGTTTAGAGCCAAATAAAACCAGTTCATCCATTGGGAAATTCCTTTCTGCAAGAATACGCAGGAATTCTTGTCCTACAGCTCCACTTGCGCCAACAATTGCTACTTTCATATTGATATCTTTTAAAATTAATTTAATTTCAGTTGCAAAAATACAACTTTTCATATTAATACCATTCAAAAGTGATATTTTTTTTGCACCTTTGCATTATCATTTATAAATCGTGCAGCTTTTATGCAAAATATATCGCAATATCTTCCGATAACAGATCCTACATGGATATTCTTCATTGTCCTATGTATCATCCTGTTTGCGCCTATCCTAATGGGCAAATTGCGCATTCCACATCTCATAGGGATGATACTAGCGGGAGTCATTGTAGGTCCGCACGGTTTCGACATTCTGTCATACGACAGTTCGTTTGAGTTGTTTGGCAAAGTGGGGCTTTACTATATCATGTTTCTTGCCGGACTAGAAATGAACATGACTGACTTCAGAAAGAGCAGAATTAAGACGTCAACGCATGGTATACTTGCATTTGCGATTCCAATGATTATAGGCTTTGCACTCAACACATCGCTACTGAAATATGGAGTTCTCACATCAATACTTCTTGCTAGTATGTATGCTTCACATACACTAATCGCTTATCCTATAGTATTGAGATACGGCTTGTCAAAACAAAGAAGTGTAACAATTGCTGTCGGAGCAACAGCTATTACAGACACGTTGACATTGCTTGTGCTTGCCATTGTAGGGGGCATGTTTAAGGGAGAAGTTAACGGAATGTTCTGGGTTATGCTGATATTTAAACTCTGTGTCGTTTTTTTTATCATCATATATTTCTTTCCGCGAATAGCGAGATACTTCTTTCAACGATATGAAGAGAACGTAACACAATTCATATTCGTGCTTGCAATGACATTTCTCGGAGCAGGGATGATGGCGTTTATTGGTATGGAAGGACTGCTTGGAGCATTCCTCACCGGACTTGTACTTAACAGATATGTGCCAAACGTATCTCCACTGATGACACATCTAGAATTTGTGGGCAACGCACTTTTCATTCCTTATTTCCTTATCGGAGTTGGTATGTTAGTCAACGTGAGCATTATATTCGCAGGCTTCGGCACTATTAAGGCTGCATGTGTAATGATTGCCATAGCATTATCAAGCAAATGGATAGCTTCACTTGCCACACAAAAGATATTCAACATGAAGAGTGTTGAGCGCGAACTTATTTATGGATTGAGCAACGCGCAGGCTGGCGCAACTCTTGCAGCAGTGTTGGTGGGATACAATATTATACTTCCAGACGGTCAAAGACTGCTTAACGACGATGTGCTCAACGGTACGATTATACTTATTCTTGTAACATGTATATTCAGTTCGTTTACCACAGAAAGAGCTGCACGCAAAATTGCACTTACAAACAAAAATAAAATTAATGAAGATAAGACTGCCGATGACGAGAAAATTCTTATTCCTGTAGCAGAAAAGGAAACTGCCAACGAATTAGTGAAAATTGGTATAATGATGAGAAACACTAAGCTCAATAGGGGAATTATTGGACTGAACGTGGTTCTTGATGATCTGAATCTGACATATAATCAGGAGAAAGGAAAAAACACACTGAAATATATGGAAATGACAGCAAACGCTGCCAACGTAAGAATGATTGTACAAAGCAGAATAGCTACTAACATAAGCAACGGCATATCACATGCGTTTAAAGAATATTCGGCATCAGAAATTATAATTGGTATGCACGAAGGGCATGGAAACTACAAGAGCTTCTGGGGAAACATCACGCAAAACCTGTTTAACGATATTTCAAGACAGATAATGATTGTAAGGTGTCTACAACCAATAAACACTTTCAGAAGAATACAGGTGGCTGTACCAAAGAAAGCTGAATTTGAACCTGGATTCTACAGATGGCTTGAAAGACTTTCAAGAATGGCAGCAAATCTGAATTGTAGAATACAGTTTCATGGTAACAGAGGAACTCTGTCGCTGATTAACGAATACATACAGAACAGGCATACTGACGTAAGAGCAGAATATGTGGCGTTTGAAGATTGGGATGAACTGCCTAAATTAGCTATTAATGTCAATGATGACCATCTGTTTGTTGTTGTGACAGCAAGAAAGGGAACAATATCATACCTACCGTCATTTGATTCTCTTCCAGAACAACTTACCAGATTCTTTAACAGCAACAGTTTGATGATAATCTTCCCTGACCAATATGGGGATGTTTCCGGAATGACATTCACTAAACTGCAACTTTCTGAAGAACATAGTCCATACCAGTTCTTCAGACAATGGATGATAAAATTTAAAAACAAGAAATAAATACATATTATGATAGATATCAAAGGCATAACAAAAAGTTTTGGAAGCCTACAAGTATTAAAAGGCATAGACTTACATATTAAGAAAGGGGAAATAGTAAGTATCGTCGGACCATCTGGTGCCGGAAAGACCACCCTATTGCAGATTATTGGTACATTGGACAAGCCAAACAAAGGTTCTATCACCATTGATGGCGTTGACATAAGCACCTTGTCGACAAAGAAACTCAGCGATTTCCGCAACAAGCATATAGGTTTCGTATTCCAGTTCCACCAGCTTCTGCCTGAGTTCACGGCTCTGGAAAACATTATGATTCCTGCATACATAGCAGGGAAAAGCAACAAAGAAGCGACAAAGAGAGCTAACGAACTGCTCAATTTCATGGGACTAAGCGACAGAGCTAATCATAAGCCTGCCGAGTTGTCTGGAGGTGAAAAGCAACGCGTGGCTGTGGCAAGAGCTTTAATAAACAATCCTGCGGTTATCCTTGCAGACGAACCATCTGGTAGTCTGGACTCAAAAAACAAGGCAGAACTGCATCAGCTGTTTTTCGACCTGAGGGATAAATTCGGTCAGACATTCGTAATTGTAACTCATGATGAGGGACTTGCAGAAATCACCGACCGCACAATACACATGAAAGACGGCTTGCTAGCTAATCCAGAGGCTGTGGAGGAAGCCGAGGCTACAACACCCATTTAATTAACAAGAAGATATGAGCCTCATCACGCTAAATGATTTGATGCTTATATCAAGTAAAACAAAAAAATTATGTTAAAAGAAATAAGACTTGGAGAGTACAATCTCCTACGTGTAAAAGAAGAAGCCCTTCGTGAAGGTTTCGGCGAGGTTTTCGGAATGTATCTTGACGCAGGTCGTGAGGGAGAAATTCTTATGCCACAGAAATACGTACCTGAAGGAACTAAACCTGGTGACGAAATAGAATGCTTTGTATATCTAGACCAAGACGAAAGACCTATCGCTACCACCGAAAAGCCATTGGCACTAGTAGGTGATTTCGCATATCTGACATGTTCTTGGGTGAATGAATATGGCGCATTCCTTAACTGGGGACTGACAAAAGATATTTTCTGCCCGTTCAGAGAGCAGAAGAAGCGCATGGAGATTGGTGATAGTTTTATAGTCCACATACATATTGATGAAGACAGCTACCGTATTGTTGCCAGTGCAAAAATAGAACATTATCTGAAAGAAATTGACGATACTTGCGAACTAAAAAGAGGTTCTGAAATTGACATTCTGATATGGCAGAAGACTGAATTAGGTTTCAAGGTCATCGTAAACAATTCATATCCCGGACTGATTTATGAAGATCAGGTATTCAAGTATATTCATACAGGTGACCGCATGAAGGCATACGTGAGCAACATGCGCCCCGACGGCAAGATTGATATATCTTTACAGCCTTTAGGTATTGCTGCGGTAGAAGACTTCTCTACAACATTACTTAACTATATGAAGGATAATGACGGTCACTGCACAGTAAACGACAAGAGCGACCCTGAAGAAATAAAACGCCAGTTCCACGTAAGTAAGAAGATATTCAAGAAGGCTATAGGCGACCTTTACAAGAAGAAGCTGATAACATTGGCTGACGACGGTCTTCATCTTGCATAAAACTTTATACAAGGCAATATAAAAAAGACCCCGATGCGGTAATTACCACATCGGGGTCTTTTTTATATTTAATTCAATTCTTTAAATCTTAGTAATAAGATAAAAGTTTCGAACTAGTTACTTCTTAAACTTTTCGGTCTGCTGCTTAATCAAATCAGCATCGTTGAAATAATCAATCTGCATTGCCTTTCTTACTTCGTCCATTGTCTGTGCGGCTGCAGCACGTGCAGTCTCACTACCATTCTTGAGCATATTGAAAATCTCAGGAATGTCCTGTTCAAACTCATGACGACGCTCACGAATAGGATCAAGCATACGATTGATAACGCTATTCAGCAACTTCTTGCAATTCATATCACCTACTCCACCATGTGTGTAAGCATCTTTGAGTGCATCAAGATTATTATATTCAGGCCAAAAGTCAGCAAAATCCTGATCTGTTGAGAAAGCATCAAGATATGTGAACACTGCATTTCCTTCTACATGTCCAGGATCACTAAGATTGACATGAGTAGGATCAGTATACATGCTCTTCACTTTCTTCCAAACAGTATCAGCATCATCACTAAGATAGATACAGTTTCCAAGACTCTTACTCATTTTCTCCTTACCATCAGTACCAGGAAGACGACGAGAAGTAGCATTCTCTGGTAACATGATATTTGGTTCAACCAACACTTCACCATAAGTCTGATTAAAGCGACGTGCAAGTTCGCGAGTAATTTCAATCATTGGTTCTTGATCCTCACCAGCAGGAACTGTTGTGGCCTTAAAAGCAGTAATATCAGCAGCCTGAGAAACAGGATAGCAGAAGAAGCCCATAGGAAGATTAGCCTCGAAATTACGCATTTTGATTTCAGTCTTCACTGTTGGATTACGCTGCACACGAGATACACTGACAAGATTCATCAGGTAAGTTGTAAGTTCTGCCA
>OBMA010001881.1_pt1 | contig 12609 bp, 5 predicted proteins | sample 1539141 | NCBI WGS metagenome assembly OBMA01 (sample SAMEA3991484, study PRJEB22521) | metagenome | biome: anthropogenic terrestrial biome; feature: sewage plant; material: raw primary sludge | place: Sweden | collected 2012-09-26 | reverse complement strand
CAAAATAATATAAGCAAAGAATTATTTTGCGATAAAAATGCTATTTTGTATCTTTGCACACAGAAGTTTAAATCAAATACTCGTGACACAAAAACGGTCGATGTAATATAAGAAGAATAATAATGACAAAGAAAAAGAAATTCAGCGAACTGCGCGACTATATCGTTCTGATGTTTGCCATGCTCATAGGAAGCATAGGATGGGTGGTGTTCCTGTTACCTAATCACATCACACTGGGCGGTCTGCCAGGTGTTTCGTCCGTTCTGTATTGGGGTTTCGGCATCCCGGTGCAGCTCACTTATTTGGTGCTCAATATGATACTGCTTGCTTTTGCGCTGCGCGTTTTGGGATGGCGGTTCTGCATTAAGACCATCTATGCGGTGATAGGGTTCACACTTTTCGTGTCCATATTGCAACCGCTCACCGCAGGCAGCCACCTGCTTCACGGTCAACCGTTCATGGCAACAGTGGTAGGGGCATGCTTTCTGGGTGTAAGCGTGGGCATGGGATTGTCGTGCAACGGCAGCACGGGCGGTTCGGATGTTATCGCTGCAATGATAAACAAATATCACGATATATCGCTGGGCCATGCCATCATGCTGTGCGACGTGTGCGTGGTGACATCGAGCTATCTGGTTCTCGGAGATTGGGAAAAGGTCATCTACGGATATGTGGTGCTCTTCATATCGTCTATCTGCGTGGACCGGGTGGTGAATGCCATGCGACGGTCGGTGCAGTTTTTCATCATCTCCGACAAGCACGAGGAGATTGGCCGTGCTATTAACCTGGATGCCATGCGCGGATGCACCATCATAAACGGTCAGGGATTCTATTCCGGCAAAGAGGTGAAGATGCTTTTCGTACTTGCTAAGCAGAGCGAGTCTACAAAGATATTCAACCTTATCGATGAAATAGATCCCCATGCGTTTGTATCACAAAGTGCGGTAATCGGCGTTTATGGACTGGGATTCGACAAATTCAGGACTTCAGCCCGCACCTCTCAACGAAGCGGACATCTCACGGGCACAGAATAACGAACAACAAGGCATCCGCAATGTCACATGCCATACAGCGGAACAATGCGGATGCCGGTATCCATTTTAGTTATTCCGCAACAGCAATCTTTCCATCAGCGGTGACACCCGCCACGCTCATCTGGATACGCGTATCACGACTGTTATTGAAGAACGAGACACGGAAATGGCCATCGGAATCGGGTTTCAGATTGGGATTCCAATAGAGCGTCCGGCGATAGTCGTTTGCCTTGGCAGGTTTCTGCTTGCTGTAATCGGGTGAATAGAACTCATCCGGCCGGAAGAAGCCCTGCAAGACAAATCGGCGGTCACGATAAGAGTAACGCTTGCCACCATCGGGAACTGTCTCGAAGACAAACGTTACGTCAGGGTAGTAATGGTCGCCTGCCACACCATTTGTATTTCGGGGCTCATAATCCGAGAACGCACGGACATTGAGCTGACGGTTCATCATCATGTCGGCAAGAAGCAATTGAGGTGTCACTTTGCGGTCATATTCATGAAGAGTGCTTGTGTAATTGCGGTAGAATGAAGCCCCGTCAAGCATGGCTCGAATATTGAACTGGTTGGAACGGCCCATGTCGCCATAAAGATAAGTGGCAGCCTGAAAGGGGAAATTTTTGAAATTGAACACACCCCAGCTGAGCCCGTAATCGGTGACGCGGTTGTATAGTTCGTATGTATCCATCACAAATGCCGGTTTGGTATAGTCGATACCACGTTTACCACGGCGGCGCGCTTTCACATCCACCGTCTGCAGGGTGTGGTCACCATTGAGTTTGCTGTTTTGCGGTACCGCAACATCCGACGTTCCCGGCTTGGAATCCTGATAAGGAGGGATATTTGTCTGATAATAGTTGTATGGCTTGGAGAAGATTGGGAAGAACAAATTCTGCTTCACATAATAGTCAGGGTATGCACGCTCATTGGCAAAATTCTTATCATTACGGTTTGCCATGCACTTTTGAGCGGAATCTTTCTGTTCGTAGGCTCTCATAAAGAGAATGGCAGACCCATAGAATGGCGGTATCTGGAACATGAAATGACCATGATTCCGGGTCTTCTGTATGAGCCCCGCACTCTGCCCATCTTTATCTATCTCTGCTTCAAGGAGCACTTCCTTGTGTATGCGGCCGTTGCTGAAATATGTCTGCCCGGAAGCATCAACTTCCTCTTTGCCTGCTTGAGCGGCGCCATCAAGATCAACATCCTCTCCATCATCCTTGACTGTGCTTTCGGAACTGGTGCCCAAGCTCTTCCCCATCGCGTTGTCTGCCTGGGTATTCATCTGGTCGGTCACCGTGGTACGATCGTTTACATTCTGCACATCTTCAAATTCCGTCATACCCACATTTCTCATCTTAAACACGTCGCCATCGACAGTAAATGTCTTTTCCGGAGCATAACGCAAAGTCTGTACACGATTATATCTATGCCATCCCTGAACCATCATCAGCAGGTCGAGCGCCTTTCTGTGAGTGGCATCGTCACTGGCGAAATAATATCCGGGGTAAGCGATGAATCCACGAAGTTCACTGCTCAAAAGAAGATCGGTCATCATGTTTCCATCATCGTAAGTGTGGTCATCGGTACGCGAGTCGCGCACGCTGACACTGAGTATATGCGGAGCCGGCATGCTGTCTGTCGATGCGACATCCACGTCCACCTTGTCATAAGGCCTGAGATCGGTATTGTTTATAGAGATCTTCAATTTTGCGGCCATGTCGTGATTATTGACGAAGAAAAGACGTGATCCTGAAATATTGGCATCGGCACCATAAACCACAGCCTCACAGATTCCTGTCGGGATATTCCAGGCTTTGGCATTGATAACAAATATTGCAGGATGACGGTTCAGATCAATCCTTTCGAAATGATACATGCGTCCACGGCAGAGAACAGCGAGAGCCGCCTGACGGGTATTGCCGCCATTATTGTCGACAGCCAGTGTGTCGCCGGACATGCGCATGGTCAAACCATAAGGTTCGGTTTTGGGCAAATCGAAACTATAGTTATTACCCTGCCAAGTGAAATTGGCTTTAACAGAACCATCTTGTGGAACGATGTCAAACACGTCACGACCCATATATGTGGTGGCTATATTTGTATCATTGCTTAATCGGCCTTCAACAGAGACCGCCTGTCCGTTCTGGTCGGTCGCCTCGAACGCCACCCTATTGCGCAAGCCCCTGACAAGCGCACCTCCCTCGGGATAGAATGCCACGTGCAATTCTTCCTTTGCAGGTTTGATGATATTCTGCTTAGGACGCTCATACATGTAGCGTCCGTCGTAATCGCCCGCGATATCAGGCTTGGCATAGACGGGGAGCACGCGTGAATAGAGTCCGTCCCATTCACGGTAAAAGTCGTTGGCAATACTCTTGCCATAGAACTTCAGTCCCTCGTCTCGGGTAAAGGAGCGGTGCGAGACATTGAAGTTGAGTTGCCAGCGGGTGTAGGCTCGCAGCTCATAATAACCGGAATACAGACTGTCACGCAGTACGAAGTTGCCACACGTAAACCCCTTTTCGCTTGCGACGATGCGCTGACGATCCACCACAAGCCCGTCTGGAGAGAGCAACTCCACATACATAATCTTGCTCATGTCGGTGTAATGCAGATTATCGGCACGCAGCAGATACGCCTTATACCACAATGTATCACCGATAAAATAACATGAGTTGTCCGTGTGGATATATATTTTCTCTTGTATCTGCGGACTTTTCTCAAGCACGCCACGCAAACTATCGAGCTTGTCGGCACTTGCTGCTGCTGACAAGAAGAGAAAAAGGATTGTAAATATTATAGTCTTCATAACTGCAAAAAACGAAACAGGAACGGACATAAGTCCGTCCCTGCGCAAATTATTTTATCTGTTACTTAAATGGCAAATACCAATTTTCCGGTTTGGAAACATCCTTGGATGGAGACTTATAGTCTAGCTTTTTGGCAAGCCACACTCCACCAAAGTTGGAACTGTACGTGCTGGCTGTATTCTTGTGACGCGCCAGGCGCATGAGATCATACCAGCGTGTTCCCTCGAAAGCAAACTCAAGTTGATATTCATCACAGAGCAAATCCTCGACTGCATTGACGGAGTCTTGCTTGGTGGTGCCGACAGACACTTTGTAAGTTTCGGCTATCTGTGCCAACTTGTTGCCAACAATAGTGCTGTACTTGTATGGTGAGCGGCCCGGAAATACGCCATCTCCCGTCACACCGGCACCATGGGCATGGACGCCAGCATAAGAAGCAGAAACAAACTTAGACTTGTATGCGTCTGAGAGAAACGGATATGTGGTCTGGATGAGTGTCTTGCTCTGATTGCTCAGATATGTCGTAGCCTCTGTGAGAATGTTTTCATTGATACCCTCCTTTAATATGGCAAATGCCAAATCAGGATGACCCATACGGTTGAATGCCTCTGCAAGATGCAGCATCACTGTGGTATTGCGATACAGGATAATGTTTCCATTGATATACTTTGTAACCCATATCTTGGTAGAATCCTCATTCTCACCTCTTCTGAGAATGGACTTTGCACGCATATCACCAAGCTGTGCGCTACTGGCAACAGAATTGGGAACAGCACCGGTCTGCACATCAGTATAATAATAAAATGATGCCGTGTCGGTGACATTCAGATATGTGTCTGACGGTTCAATCTGAATCTCATCATTATAAAGATTGGTAGTACCACTCACGGTAGAGTAATACTTGTAGCCGAAGGCATCCGGCACCTTTGTGGTGGTACCTTTGAGACGGTTCACTGCCATAGGGATGTATGAGATGATATCCGTAGTGCTGTTGTTAGCGAAGATATTTGCCCAGGATGGAGTAGAAATCAAATAAGTATTGAAATCAGAAGGAATATTTTCCAAACCATTTTCCATCTGGAACGGAGCTATCAACCAACCTGTCGGTTTGGCTATGGTGGTAAGATAAGTGGTGAAGTGGCTGGCGGCCTTGGTATAGTCGCCATTCTCCAAATATAAGTCACCAAGAATCACATCCACTGGGATGCAGCACAAGCTGGCAGTTGCGTTCTTACTCTGTCCCCAGTTGGTGGAACCCAAATCGAATGTACCGCCGCCAAAAGTTGGCACGGTATAACCGGTATACTGTTCCAAGTCTGGAGCCAGAGATGACACAATACCGGCAATGTCCAGTTCAGGGTAATTGTTGTTGTTGATCTGTGATATCTTTGTCAACGGTTCCGTGAAGAAAGGCACCTTGCCATAGTTGCGCACGAGCTGAAGATAAGCCCATGCCCGAAATGCCTTGACAGCGGCATACTCTTTCATCACGACATTGGTGCTACCCGTGAGCAGTGTGGTGTCACGATGGGCGATATAATAGTTGCAGTTGTTGATGACCCGGTAATACACATAAGCACTGTCATATTCATCGGTTGTGGTAGCTGAGAAATTTGCTAGTTTGCGCAAGTTATTGTCAGTGTATTTGGTAGTGGCAACATTGTCGCCACGCATCTCTCCTTGGAAAACATATTGGTCTGCCAATTGCTGCATGGCCTGCATGATGCCGAAAGCATAGAACACGGAATCTGTCTTTGAGTCCATTGACGGGTCGAACAGCTGACGTGAACTGTCAGACTCGAGCATGTCAGAGCAACCGGTATTGACAACCAAGCCTAATACGGCTGCCATTGCTATAATTATCTTTTTCATATTGCTTACAAATTAATCTTAACTCCGAATGTGAAAGAACGGCTCTGAGCCAAGTTACCACAGTCGATGCCCTGATAGAGCACATTGCTGTTGATACTAAACTCCGGATCGCTGCCAAGATACTTGGTGAGAGTGAGCAGATTCTGCGCCTCGCCCCAGATAGTCAGTCCCTGAAGCCATGTCCATGAACCCGGAACAGGCACGCGATATGTGAGTTTCAAAGACTTCAGGCGCAGGAAACTGCCATCCTCTATCCAACGGTCACTGAAACGGTTGTTGCCCAGAGGGTCACCGAAGTTGACGCGTGGCAAATCTGTAATCTGACCCTCATAGCGCCAGTGAGACACTTCAGCAACCTGTTGGTTGTAGAATGAGCCGCCAGAATTGAGTATAGAGCGCTGATAGTTGTAAACGTCATTGCCAAGGCTGTAATTGAATCCCAAGTCCAATGTGATTTGCTTCCAGCCGAGACTGACAAACATATTGCCATATATATCCGGATTGGGATCGCCGATAACGACCTTGTCGGACTCGTTGATTTCTCCATCATTATTCTGGTCGATGAACTTAACATCACCTGCCACGAAGTTATTATGATTACCAGCGGCATCTTCCATATAGAGATATGTGCCCTTGTTGGCTGCCTTTGCCTCTGCGTCGGTAGAGAAAATTCCTGCTGTCTGGTAGCCATAGAAGACACCTGCCGGGCGACCTACCGCCGTGAGAATATTGTTATCGCCATAAACTGAAGATGTAAAATCTCCATCAGGCAACTTGGTAACCTTATTCTTATAATGACCTACAGAGACACCCAGTTCCATACGCCAGTCCTTGCTTACTATCGGCTTGCCAGTAACGGTGACCTCGAAACCGGAATTCTCAAGAGAGCCACCATTGCTCCAATACTTATTGATGCCACCGATAGGATTCGAGAAGGTCTGCAATGTGAGAAGATTGTTGGTCTTGTGGAGATAATAGTCGAAGTCAATGCCCAAACGGTTGCCGAACAAATAGCTCTGGAAACCGATATTAAATTTATTGGTTGTCTCCCACTGTATTTCATCGTTACCAATATTTGTGAGCTGTATACCCGTGGCACGATAGTTGAACTTAACAGCAGAGAAACTCGTCCGGGCTGCATAGTTGGAAATATCATCATTGCCACTCATGTCATATCCGGCACGTATCTTCAGATAATTCACGGCAGAACTCTTGGGGAACCACTTCTCATTAGTCATCACCCAACCCAGTTGGAGACTTGGGAAAAGAGCCCACTTCACACCGCAAAGGCTTAATCCATTGGCATTCTCACCGAAACGGCTGTTTGCCTCACCAAGCAATGAAACAGTGGCAAAATATCGGTTCATGTAGTTATAGTCCACATTGCCATACCACTGGATGTTCTTCCATACATCGTTGTCACCGGCAACATTCTGATAACCGGAAGTAGCCGACAAAGAAGGATTCTTGTCATTTGTCTGTGCAGTATACTCGGTAGACAAGTCGTTGTCGTCGAACGAAAAATAGTTATAGCGTGCGCCGACAAAGGCAGCGAGCGTATGCTTGCCAAACTGATGTTTCCAATCCAAATGTATATCGCCCATAAAATTGATTTCCTTTGAGAACAGAGACATTGTCATGCTTGTCACTGAACCAAGGTCGGAAATAACAAATGGCGGCACACCACCATAAGGGCGGTAATAACGCTGCGAGTTACGGTCGAGGGTATAGCTTACAAGAGCTGTCAGGTCGAGGTCATGATTCAAGTTTAATGTTGGTTCCAAACGCACATTGAAGTATGTATTCTCTGCCTTGTTCTTGTTATCGCCACTGGCATTTCCAAGAATTGCCACGGGGTTTGCCAATGAATAACCGTTGCCCAACTGACTGAACAAATCATCATATCCACTCAACAGACTTGAAAATCCGCCAATGATGGAATTATACTGGTAAGGACTTACCAACGGAGACTTTATCAGCGACAGGAATGTCGGTGAGGTGATGGCACCTGCAGAAAGGTCTGAAGATATCCCATCATCAAAAATCTGATTATTGGTTCGTGCGATAGAGATATCAAACTTGGTCTTCAAGTTATTAAGTATGTTGATATCTGTATTAAAACGGACATTCATGCGGTTGAAGCCGTTCTTCTTGGCCGTGTATTGCGCATCCATGTATCCAACAGAGAGGTTGTACATGCCAATATCATCACCGCCCTGCACATTGATGCTGTAGTTCTGGGTCAACGCATTGCGGTACACATAATCAGTCCAATCGGTATTATTATGATACATATTATAATAGTATCCTTTAGGATCATCATTGAGGAAGTTGAAGTCTATAGTTTTGCTTCCGGTCAACTTCTTAACATCAGACAATGTGCCCAGCATCTCAGATGCATAATTGCGATACTGCGACGCATTCATCATTGTGGGCAACTGTGGTATCATAGTCACACCTGCCGAGATATTTGCATCGATACGCGTTGCCATAGAACGGCCGCGCTTGGTGGTAATGATGACCACACCATTGGCACCACGGGCGCCATAGAGGGCGGTGGCATTCTTCAATACCGTGACATTTTCGACATCATCAGGAGAGATATTGGCAAGTATGTTGTTCACCTGCCCGTCGTGCAGACACACTCGGTTCTGCTGCATATCCTGCTCCACACCATCGATGACAATCAGAGGCTGCGCGTTAGACATGAGCGAATTGATACCGCGAATGAACATTGACGAACCTCCGTCTACTTGAGCCGAGCGGGAAATGGAACGTACATCAGCACCCAGCGTGTTGCCTATCTCACCATCAATGGTAGCTGCCACGGAACTGACATTAAAATCGTTCTTGGCAGTATACGCCGTACCCGTACTATACATATTCCTAAACTTATCACTCATCATCTTTATACTGATATTCTGAGTAGTGTCAACAGCAGCCACAGACACCTGCTGAGACAGATATTGTGACGAGTGGACGTATAACGATGTGGTGAACGTTGGAACCTTTATGGCAAACTTACCACTGGCATCAGTCATAGCCGTGTACATGCTGTTGCCCAGCACTTGCAATTGGATACCGGCAAGAGGTTTTCGGGAAACCTGATCTACAATAATACCATGCAGCGTCATCATCGGATATTTGGCAACAGCCACATTACGTTTAGGTTGCTTTATGGTCCCGCCATCTCCTTCATCATCCTGGGCGAAAGTCTGGGTACTGAAACCCAGTACAAGTGCGCAGAACGAGAGTCTTAGACTTGTCTTCTGCAATATTTCTATTATCATGCTCTTCATAATCATTACTCTTTTGGTTTATAAGCATCCAGTTCAATTGGTCGCAGGATTATCCCGCCAATACGCAAGTCACGTGTGTACTTAGCCATCATCGTTGTCGAGAAGACAGAGAATGGCGTTGTAATCTTTATATTGGGATAATAATCACCAAGCCCTCTATAAGCTACCGGGAACGTGAACTGGCCGACGAGCATGGTATCCACCTTTGAAGTGTCATTAGACAGAGCAGCGGCAAGAGTCTTTGTGGCCAAGGTTCCGGACGCCGTGGCATAGCTCAAGTCAAACTTGAGCTGGTTTGGTTTTACTACTGTTGATTTGTCTGTAAGATCAACATCAGCCGGTATCACCACACAATAGATATTGTATGTGGTAGATAACACATTAGGAAGATAGATGTCAAGTTCCGGTTTTGAGAAGTTGCTCGTAGGCTGTATCCACAAATAATTCAATCCCCTCTTCGAGAAGTCGCCCATAGCATCATCCGGGTCATCCACACGCACGTTATGCTTGGAACCATTCAGCACGCGCGCCAGATAGGCACTTGTATAAATATGCTCCGGTGCGTAGGTCTCCCATGGCAAATATGCCACAGAGTCTATCACACGGGCATATCCGTTGCTCATGGTAAACTTGTTCACTGTATGTGCCAGGATTGCATCCGGATTGGAAAGTTTGTTACGGGTGGTGGTACTGATAGTATCTGTAGACACAGCATTGGTATTCTCCACCCACTTGTTGTAACTGTTGTTATTGCTGAATATCAAACTGCTTACAATGGAACTCTTCACAAGCGAGTCCTGCATATACGCAGCATTCACAGACACGTTTTTGCTGGTATTCACATCAGTGCTTCCGTCAGTCAGCACTTGTGAATAAGTGGTGCTGGCATATTTGTAATATGGCTTGATTTTGTTGTATGCAGCAATCCAAGCAGCATTATTGGGCATCATGAATGTATACATACTGTCCTCCTCCTCAAGATTCGCGTTAAGCGAATTAGCCATCAGGTTATAGGTCACCATGACAGAGTCTATATATGTTTGCTTGCCCTTTACTACCGGTCCAATGACACTCTTGCTTACGTCAAGAAAAGTATACTCGTACTTTTTGAAATAAGCCTTAAGAGAATCGATACCGGCACCCTGTGAAATATATTCATAGAGATTGGGATAAAACTTTGCATATCCGTTGAGCACATGCATCACACCGTTGGTACTTGGCAAGTTGACTTGTGGCAAGGCCATACCCGCATAGGTGTATGAACCCGAACCGGTAAATGTATGCGACTTGAGGTTCAATGAATGGATACGCTCATCAATTGTTCCGGATGCAGGGTAGTTATAGCTGGCAATATGGTTTTTCACAAATTGCTTCAGCACCGTAGCATTATCAGACGCCATCAGGGACGCCGCGTCATATGTCCCGTCAAGAGGAGCCCACACTGTGTAAAATGTGGAACTCTGCAATTCATCATCGAAGCCGGCCTTTTTTATCAGTGCAGCGAAATTACTCAACTGAGGATTGCCGCTTATGTTCGCCCATAAAGTTTGACTGGCAGACGCATTGACATCCGACGTAACCTTATTGTAATCATCGAAGTCGGAGCATGATGTCGCAGTCAGCAATCCGACTGCGATCATCATTATTCCTATATATTTAATATGTTTCATACAATTGTTTGTTATCAATGTTACATAATATTAATACCAATCTTCCGAATACTGGTCATTGTCTACGACATCTACAGGAACAAGTTCTATAAAGTCGAGCTGCCATTTCAATTCCTTAGCATAGTTGAGCACGTTCTTGAAACGGAACCAGTGGTCCTCACTCTGTTTGAAATTGGTACGTGAAAGGATGCGGCGCAACACAACAACACCGTCACCACGACAGTTCATATCGGTATTGTTCCATCCGCTGCCCGGGTGACCGCAGAAGCTGTACGGACCCCTCATGTAACCACGGTTGCGCAACGCCTCGTCAGATGCCACGCCCTGGTCATCCTCATTATAGAATGATGTCCAGCCTACACGTGCATCGGCAGCATCGATACGTACATCGAGAGGGATATCCAATGCGTCCATTTGCTGCACGTTAGTGGATGTGCCGAGATAAAACTGCATCATGCCACCGTGTGCCATTGGAGAATAGAACAGACGGAACTCATACAAGCCTGACGGTACCGGCGGTAACTTGACAGCCAAGTCATACTGTCCCCATCCCTGGAACGCATCTGCCTGATAAGCACGATAGTCGCCCTTGACATTGTAACGAAGGGCAGTCTGCTCACCGTTGTAACAAACTACATTATCGAAATAGTTTACAGGGAAAGCAACACGCGCGCCACTTCCACCACCATTCATGACAGAGACCTCACTTGTATACTTGTAACGGAATCCGTTGTTGATGAATTCCGGCAAGAATGTGGTTGCGTCAAAACGCATACGCTCGTGCAGCACTCCATTGGGGACCTGCTCATTGTAGACCAGCATTCCCTTAATCGGGTGGATGTATCCATTGTATGCAGTAATATCCGTGCGATCGATAACCACGCCGGGGGCAACCAGCGTGTGGTTTGTTCCCATGCTTGCCAGTTCATTGGTCAGCGTGTTGAACGTACGATAGCGGTTGATGTATAACGTTTTTCCGGGCTGTGGTTCCCAAATCTTAATCAAAGTCTTGGGCAGCATAGTCTCATAATAGTCATAAGGTTCACCGCCGTTGGCATAGTTCCACTTGTCAGCGTCTGCATTAACACCAGCCTTGTCCTCGAACACCATCTGATCTTGTGCCATAGAAGCATAGAGGATATGATAAGCCACAAACATGTTCAGCGCATTACTGCGGTTGGTGTAATCGTTACCTGTGCTCACGGAGAGTCCTTTTTCACTCATGTAGTCATACCAGCTTGGAGCGTTTCCATACACCTTGTTGGCATACGCCACCAAGTCACTGAAACTGTTTATTCCATTAGCCTTCATCACATCATCACTCTCAGCAAAGACCGTATAACCAATCTTGCATTTAGTAGGCGTGTAAAGTTTAGAACCATCGGTATCGGTATTGTCGGACAACTTGTAAGTTTTTCCCTTGTCACTCTTCACGATAGAGTCTGAAAGTCCCGAGCGCTGCAACGCCTCGTTGAAGATGGTGTAACCCTCAAGACGGCTGAACGTATCTCCAAGCAAGCGAGATGTTCGCGGCACCACCCTCGTACATTTGTGCACCACGCCGTTAGACACATCATTATCCTCACTCGTAATCACCGAGACAGAGTTGAGCACAGTCCTTCCCAGCGAGTCTACCGATGTGGAAATAGGTCTTCCCAGCATCGTAGATACAGTAACACCGCTGCCACCCATCTCGATGATGCTGTAGAGTCCGTTGCTCAAGTGGTATTTTGCGATATCAGCGCAAAGACTGTCACTAAGTCCGGCCAGCGCGTTAGATGTCATGCCATTGTGTTCCACCACAGCCTCCTTGTCATTATACAGGCTGTCGATATATTTTGCCACTCCGGCATTGCCCGGTGCGTAACATGTATACTGTCCATAAGAAGACATCATGCGGTCCAGTCCCGCACGATGA
>OBMA010001879.1_pt1 | contig 12613 bp, 12 predicted proteins | sample 1539141 | NCBI WGS metagenome assembly OBMA01 (sample SAMEA3991484, study PRJEB22521) | metagenome | biome: anthropogenic terrestrial biome; feature: sewage plant; material: raw primary sludge | place: Sweden | collected 2012-09-26 | reverse complement strand
TATATTGAAGGGGTAGCACGGGGTGTAGATACCTATACCTTACAACAGCCGCTCGGTGTTTGTGCAGGTATTACCCCTTTTAACTTCCCCGCGATGATTCCTTTGTGGATGTTCCCGATGGCGATTGTTTGCGGTAATACTTTTGTATTAAAGCCTTCTGAACAAGATCCACTTTCAACCATGATGCTGGTTGAATTGGCAATTCAGGCTGGTGTACCTGCGGGCGTACTCAATGTGGTGCATGGTGGTAAAGAAGTTGTCGATATGTTGTGTACGCATTCAGATATTAAGGCCATTTCTTTTGTCGGCTCTACAGCGGTGGGAACACATGTTTATAACCTTGCAGGACAACACGGTAAACGTGTTCAGTCGATGATGGGGGCAAAAAACCATGTTGTCGTCATGCCTGATGCAAATAAAGAACAAACTTTAAATGCTTTAGTCGGTGCTGCATTTGGCGCGGCTGGACAGCGTTGCATGGCACTTTCTGTTGCGGTGATGGTCGGTGAAACAAAACACTGGGTGGATGAATTGGTGATGAAAACCAAAACATTGAGTGTAAATGCTGGACATGAACCCAATACGGATGTCGGCCCCGTGATTTCACCTCGTGCTAAAGCGCGTATAGTCGATTTAATTAACAGTGGAATCGAGCAAGGTGCTGAAATCCTACTGGATGGTCGTGATGTTCAAGTGAAAGGTTATGAGCAAGGTAACTTTGTAGGTCCAACAATCTTTAATCAGATCAATACCGAGATGCGAATCTATAAAGAAGAAATCTTTGGACCAGTTCTTGCGATTATTCATGTTGATACTTTAGATGAAGCGATTGCCCTAGTGAATGCCAATCCATTTGGTAATGGTGTGGGTTTATTTACCCAAAGTGGTACGACGGCACGTATCTTCCAAAATAGCATTGATATTGGTCAGGTCGGGATTAATATTCCAATTCCAGTACCCGTGCCATTTTTTAGCTTTACCGGTTCAAGAGGCTCGAAACTTGGTGATTTGGGACCATATGGCAAACAAGCAGTGCAGTTCTACACTCAAACCAAAACCATCACCAGTCGTTGGTTTGAAGACCACCAAGAAGCGGGTAGCGTCAATACCACCATTAGTCTGCGCTAAGGAGAAAAACCATGAAGATTGCTTTTATTGGTTTAGGTCATATGGGCGGTTCTATGGCGCAAAACCTGCTTAAATCAGGACAAACCGTTTTTGGCTATGATTTAAGTGAAGTAGCTTTACAGCATTTCGCTGAAGCCGGTGGGGTGGTTTGTGCAAGCCCGCAAGCTGCTGCAAAAGAGGCGGATGTGGTCATTACCATGTTGCCTGCAGCTAAGCATGTCCGTGAGGTCTATTTAGGCGAGCATGGGGTACTTGCTGTATTGAAAGCCGGAAGTTTATGTATCGATAGCAGTACTATTGACCCACAAACCATTAAAGAAATTGCCGCAGTAGGTCAGACGAAACAGGTTCGCATCTGTGATGCACCCGTTTCGGGCGGTACACTTGGTGCTAAGGACGGCACGTTAACCTTTATGGTGGGTGCTGATGCACAAACTTTTAACGCAATTAAGCCTGTACTCAGTTTAATGGGGAAAAATTTTGTGCACTGTGGTGATATCGGTACCGGTCAAATAGCAAAAATCTGTAATAACTTGATTCTTGCTATTTCTATGACGGCTGTAGCAGAAGGTATGGCATTGGGTGTCAAACTGGGAATTGATCCGCAAGCATTGGCGGGAGTGATTAATAGCTCGACTGGGCGTTGCTGGAGTTCAGAAATTTATAATCCATGGCCAGACATTTGCGACAATGCGCCTTCTTCTCGTGGCTACAAAGATGGTTTTGCTGCACATCTCATGCTTAAAGACTTAGGCTTAGCCGTTGATGCTGCAACACAAGCCGAACATCCTATTGTATTGGGAAGTATGGTGCAGAAATTGTATCAGCAGTTGTGCCAAGAAGGTGATGCAACTTTAGATTTTTCCAGCATTATTCATCAATATGCACCACACCAGTGCTTATTAGTTTAATGATTATCGTGTGGTAAGGACTGCCACACGAGAATAACACCCTGTCAGTAATAATTATAAATTCAGACTGAGGTTAAAATATGTTGAATTATCAAAAAACGGCACAAGCATTTGATTTAAAAACGGTTGCGAACCATTTATTATCGGGTTCTATCGATGCGCTAAACGCCTGCTATGAGTGTTGTGATCGCTACGCAGACTCTGAACGTATTGCCTTATATTGGTATGGCAAGGATGGTAGAAAAGAACAGTATACCTTTAGCGAGCTGAAAAAATACGCCAGTCAATTTGCCAATTTTTTAAAATCTCAAGGTGTAGGCAAAGGAGATCGAATTTCAGGATTATTGCCACGTACATCCGAGTTAATTATTACCATTCTTGCGGCATGGCGTATAGGAGCTGTCTATCAACCCCTGTTTACTGCTTTTGGATCTAAAGCGATTGAACATCGAATTAAGCTTGCCAATAGTAAGCTGGTGGTGACTGATTTGGGTAATCGGCATAAATTAAGTGAAATGACTGACTGCCCAACCATTGTTACTGTCCATGTCAAGCAGGAAGCAGCGCTATATCCTCAGGATCTGAGTTTCTGGACAGAACTGAACAGCCAGTCGGAAACATGTGAGCTGGTGATGCTCAATATTAACGATCCTTTTTTACTGATGTTTACTTCAGGAACAACGGGACCGGCTAAACCTTTACACGTCCCGCTCAAAGCCTTAATTGCATTTGGTGGCTATATGCAAGATGCCATCGGTTTAACAGCTAAAGATGCTTTTTGGAATATTGCCGACCCCGGTTGGGCTTATGGTCTGTATTACGGCATTACAGGGCCTTTATTATTAGGGCATGCGACCTTATTTTATGAAGGCGGTTTTAATACTGAAAGCGTGTGCCAGATTGTGAAGGAGTATGGCATTACGAACCTTGCCGGTGCACCGACAGCATATCGAATGATGATGGCAGCTGATCCAGTTCAGATGGCAGAACTGCGCGGTAAATTACGTGTGGTGAGCAGTGCTGGTGAACCTTTAAATCCAGAAGTGATTCGTTGGTTTGAACAGGTACTCGATGTCCCGATTTATGACCACTATGGGCAGACTGAAGTAGGTATGGTGGTTTGTAATCATCATGCCCTGGAGCATCCTGTCCGATCTGGAGCAGCAGGTTTTGCTAGCCCCGGTTATAGAATTACAGTCGTGGATGAACAAGGTCATGAATTGCCTGCAAACACGTCTGGAATTCTTGCAGTAGATATTCGTCAATCACCCATGATGTGGTTCTCGGGCTATGAAGAAAGTCGTAAATCTCCATTTTTGGGTCACTATTATTTAACGGGTGATACCGCAGAAATTCATGCTGATGGCAGTATGAGTTTTGTGGGGCGTAGTGATGATGTGATTACGACTTCCGGCTATCGTGTCGGACCCTTTGATGTGGAAAGTGCCCTACTTGAACATGATGCTGTGGTTGAGGCTGCAGTCATTGGTGTACCCGATCCTGAACGTACTGAAGTAATCAAAGCATTTGTCATTTTGGCGAATAATTTTAAAGCCACAACAAATCTTGAAGATGAACTCGGACTGTTTGTGAAAAAGCGATTGTCTGCACATGCCTATCCTAGACTGATTGAATTTGTCACTGAATTGCCGAAAACACCGAGTGGTAAAATTCAGCGTTTTTTACTGCGTAATCAGGAAATTAATAAACAGCAAGCACTCATAAATCATCCTAGCTAAAAAATAAGAGATTGAAGGGAATCATTATGCAATTAACGGAAGAACAAAAACTTATTCAAGAGATGGCGAAAAGCTTTGCGCAGGAGCAAATCAAACCTTATGCCAGCGAATGGGATCAAAAGGAATTATTCCCGGCCGAGGCTTTAGCGCAAATGGGCCAATTGGGCTTTATGGGTATGCTTATTCCAGAAGAATGGGGTGGTTCAGGTACAGGAACATTGGCTTATGTTTTAGCACTTGAAGAAGTCGCGGCTGCAGATGGTGCAACTTCAACGATTATGAGTGTACATAATTCTGTAGGTTGTGTACCAATTTTGAAATTTGGTACAGAAGAACAGAAACAACAGTTTTTATTACCTTTAGCGCAGGGTGAGATGATCGGGGCTTTCGCTTTAACTGAGCCTCATACTGGATCGGATGCTGCAGCAATTAAGACGCGTGCTGTGAAAGACGGTGATGACTATATTATTAACGGCTCTAAACAATTTATTACTTCTGGTCATAATGCAGGGATGATTATTGTTTTTGCGGTCACTGATCCGAGTGCTGGCAAAAAAGGCATCAGTGCATTTTTAGTCCCACGTGATACACCAGGTTATGAAGTAATTCGTATTGAAGAAAAACTGGGCTTACATGCTTCAGATACGTGCCAAATTGCGCTAACGGATATACGTATTCATCAGAGTTTGAGATTGGGAGCAGAAGGTGACGGTTTAAAAATTGCACTTTCTAACCTTGAAGGGGGACGTATTGGTATTGCTGCACAAGCCGTTGGCTTCGCCCGTGCTGCATTAGAAGAAGCAACTCGCTACGCTCATGAAAGAATTGCTTTTGGAAAGCCTATTTTTGAACAGCAAGCCATTTCTTTTAGGCTCGCAAGTATGGCGACAGAAATAGAGGCTGCGCGACAACTGGTACATTATGCAGCACGTAAAAAAGAGGCAGGCGAGCCTTGTTTAACTGAAGCCTCAATGGCAAAGCTATTTTCTTCGGAGATGGCGGAACGCGTTTGTTCCAAAGCCTTACAGGTGTTTGGTGGCTATGGTTATTTAAAAGATTTCCCGATTGAACGGATTTATCGCGATGCACGTATTTGCCAAATTTATGAAGGCACAAGCGATATTCAACGCTTAGTGATCGCACGCAGTTTATAATATAAATAAGGATATTTTTATGCAGTGGCAAACCATTTTATTAGAACAACGTAATGGCGTAGGGTTGATTACCTTAAATCGTCCTCAAGCCTTAATGCACTGAACAACCAACTCATTATTGAAGTCAATCAAGCGCTGGATCAACTTGAAAAAGATCCGAACATTGGCTGTATCGTTCTGACTGGTTCGAAAAAAGCTTTTGCAGCTGGCGCCGATATTAAAGAAATGGCGGACTTAAGCTTTCCACAAATTTATTTGGATGATTTTTTCAGCCTTGCTGATCGAATTGCTCAGCGTCGTAAGCCTTTGATTGCAGCTGTAAGTGGCTATGCTTTGGGTGGCGGTTGTGAATTAGCTTTAATGTGTGACTTTATCTATTGTGCTGATAATGCAAAATTTGGTTTACCCGAAGTGACCTTAGGTGTACTTCCTGGGATTGGAGGTACACAGCGTTTAACTTTAGCGATTGGTAAAGCAAAAGCCATGGAGATGTGTCTGACCGCACGACAAATGGGTGCTCAGGAAGCAGAACAAAGTGGTTTAGTCGCACAAGTATTTACGCAAGAAGCATTACTTGAACAAACGCTGCAAGCGGCCGAAAAAATTGCTGAAAAATCTCTGACTGCTGTAATGATGATTAAAGAGTCTATTAATCGGGCATTTGAAGTGAGCCTTGCTGAAGGTCTACGATTTGAGAGAAGAGTATTTCATTCAATTTTTGCCGGTTCTGATCAGAAAGAAGGGATGCGTGCATTTGTTGAAAAACGCCCAGCCAAATTTACTCATCAATAAAGGAATGATCATGAGCAATGAAAATAATTTGATCATTACAATTCAAGGTGGTTTAGGCATTATCAGCTTAGATCGTACAACGCATTTAAATGCTTTGTCTGTGTCGATGATTCAGGGAATTACCACTCAGTTGGAACATTGGCGTGATATGCCTGAGATACAGGCCGTATTAATTAATTCCAACAGTCCGAAAGCTTTTTGCGCAGGTGGGGATATTCGTTATTTGTATGACAGTTATAAAGCGGGCAATACTCAATATCAAGATTATTTTGCTGCTGAATACGTCATGCTCAATACCTTACGGAAATTTGCCAAACCAGTCATTGTGTTCCTTGATGGATATGTATTAGGGGGCGGATTTGGTTTAGCCCAAGCCTGCCATATTCAGGTCACCAGTGAAAAATCACGTTTTGCGATGCCGGAAACTGCAATTGGTTTTTTCCCCGACGTAGGTGCGACACACTTTTTGTCACGACTTGATGAGATTGGGGTTTATTTGGCGCTTACAGGGGAGCAAATTAGTAGCAGCGATGCGCTTTATTTAGATCTCGTCGATTATCATTTACCAAGTGAGCGTTTTCCTGAATTACAGGCAGCATTGATCGCAGCATCATCTTTGAACCATACCGAAATCAGAAAAATTATTAGTGCTTTTATCACCCATCCTGTAGCAAGTGAACTCAAGACATTGGCAGATCATATTAATAAGCATTTTGCCTATCAAGACCTGCATGAAATTGAACGAAGTTTGGCCCATGAAACTGATTCTAATGACCAAAATTGGGCGGATAAGACTTTGAGTATTTTGAAACAGCGCCCTTTAATCGCTAAACAAAGCAGTTTGAAACTACAACAAGTAGGACAGAGTTTGTCTCTTGAGAAATGTATGCAGCTTGAGCGTGATTTACAGGATATTTGGTTTGAGCAGGGGGATTTTATGGAGGGTGTGCGGGCTTTAATTATTGATAAAGATAAGAATCCGCAATGGCAAACCGATAATTCAAAATTTGAAAAAATTTTGGAAAATCTGTGGCCCTTATGGAGTAAGCAGTCTATGGAGCACATTTATAACACGGGTGTTTAAGTCTTCTATGAACCCAGTTCATGCAAGGCTTAAGCACAAAAAAGGTGATTTATATTAATTTTTTTAAGCTTGTATGGTTTTAGAGGATTGCTAATTTTATAGACAGAAAAGCCAATAAAAATAGAAAAAACTTCAGGAATGAAATAAGACGAATAAGGAAGAATAGGATATGGAACAAGTACAAGGAACGAGTCTGAAAAATAAAAAGTCTGCACATCGATTAGCGGGTATATCCAGTATGGTGGGTACAACCATAGAATGGTACGACTTTTTTATTTATGGTGCTGCTGCGGCACTAATTTTCAATAAACTATTTTTCCCTAATCTAGACCCATTGATGGGTGTAATGGCTGCGTTTGCAAGCTATGCAGTAGGTTTTATTGGTCGCCTATTAGGTGGCATTGTATTTGGTCATTTTGGAGATAAAGTTGGCCGTAAATCTATGTTGTTACTCACCTTAGTTTTAATAGGTATTCCTACAGTGTTAATTGGTTTATTGCCAACGTATGAATCGATTGGTTATATTGGGCAACACTCTTTTTGGTCATTCTCCGTTTCATACAGGGCATGGCCATGGGGGGAGAATGGGGCGGTGCCGTACTTATGGCCGTTGAACACGCACCAGAAGGTGGAAAAGGTTTCTGGGGAAGTTTACCTCAAGCCAGTGCAGGGGGCGGTTTAATGCTGGCTTCAATCGCATTGGGTTTGGTATCTCTTATGCCAGAACAGATTCTGTTTAGTTGGGGCTGGAGATTGCCATTTTTAGCCAGTATTGTATTGCTTGCCATTGGTTGGTATATCCGAGTAAAAGTACCCGAATCTCCTGACTTTGAAAAAATAAAAGAAAAGGCTGAAGAAATTAAAGTTCCAGCATTACAGGTATTTAAAAATCACCCTAAGGAATTGGTTACCATCATTATTGCGCGTGCAGCTGAAAATGTATGGTTCTATATTGCCTCTACTTTTGCATTAGCTTATACCACGACACAATTAGGTATTCCTCGCCAAAATATTTTATTCGCAACCATTTGTGGTGGGGCAATGGTCATGTTCATGACACCTTTATGTGGACACTTGTCAGATAAAGTGGGGCAACGCAATATGTTTATGTTCGGATTAATCTTACTTGCGCTGTACTGTTACCCATTCTTTAGCATGTTAAATACTAAAGATCCTTTTTTAGTCTGGACAGCCATTGTTGTGGCGATTGGTCTTGTGTTTCCAGTGATGTATGCACCGCAATCTCAGTTATTCGCAAGGCAGTTCCCTGCTGAAATTCGTTATAGTGGAATATCAATTTCAGTGCAGTTTGCTGGCGTACTCGGGGGTGGTTTAGCGCCACTGATTGCAACAAAATTATTGAGTATTGGGCAAGGCAGTCCGCATTTAATTTCGATCTATATTTTGAGCATGGCAATTGTAGCAATTATATGTACTTGTTTTATGAAGCGTGATCAGAACTTAGTATTTAGTAAGAAATATATACAAACGGAAGTCTAGGCTCTGCTGATATTTCCTTTATAAAAATGGGAGCATTTGAATTGCCCCCGAAAGTTGGACATTCTTAGTCTAATTTGAAGGGGGCTTTTCTATGGCTAAATATTCTCAAGATTTTAAACACAAAGTGGTGCAAGCCTACTTCACTGGAATAGGAGGTTATAACACCATTTCTCATCACTTTTCAGTAACGCATTCACTTATCGAAAAATGGGTTGCACAATATCAAAAACATGGATTGGATGGATTAGCAGTTCAGTCATCAAGAACAATTTTTAGCATAGAATTCAAGATGAATACAGTTCAAATGATTCTTGAGGGAATGTTCTTTCAAGAAGTACGAAGACAACTCAACTTAAGTGATTGTTCACTTTTGTACCGTTGGTTGCAACAATATTAAGTACACGGTACAGCAGATATTAAAATGGTTGAGCAACTGGTAGAAGCATTAAAAGCAAAATTCTATGCTGATCGGGGATATATCAGTCAATAATTAAAATCAAGAGTGAAGAATCAGGACATTGATTTGATTACATATCATCATAAAAATATGCAATTTTTTGGTTTATCTAAAGAAGATTAATATTACTTAAAACAATGAAATAAAATAGAAACTTTATTCAACTTATTAAAAGGAAAATATAACTTAGTGACGAGTAAAGCTCGCAGTATTTCGGGCTATTTAGCAGGCATTTACGTAACTTTATGTGCTTATCAGCTTTGCCATGAAAATAAGCCAACGATTCAAATTAGGAAGCATTGGCTTAAGCAGGATTCGGGTTAATTTTACATAAAGTGAACACTGTTATTTTAATCAGTTTCAAAATTCAAGGATATTATCCCAGTAAGGAGGGGTTCCAATTTCTTTCAATATAAAATCAAGTACGGTTCTTACTTTTTGCGAACGAATTCTGTTTTCAGGAGAGACAAGATGAATTCCAATAGAATGAGGATCGACTGTACCAGTCCATTCAGGAAGTAAAGGAATTAGTTTTCTGTTTTTAAAATGATCATGGGCAAAAATCCAAGTAGGAAATAGCACAATACCTCTTCCTTCTAATGCAGCTGCAACTAAGACTTCTGCATTGTTACTCCTTAATGTACCTTGTGGTTCTAATACAATAGGTTTGTCATTATGTTCCTGTCGGAAGTACCATCGTTGAGTGCCTGAAGGCCCCTTATAAACAAGGCATAAATGTTTTTTGAGATCTTCTGGTGAATCTGGTATGCCATATCGTTCAAGATATTCAGGACTAGCACACAATACGTACTGCTGATCACATACCTTTCTTGCAATTAAGGCAGAATCTTGTAATAAGCCAATCCGTATTGCAATGTCTACACCTTCCTGTACAGGGTCAATGAATGTATCAGTTAGGACTAACTCAACCGATAAATCAGGGTATACGTCCTGTAATTTATTAACGATACGGGATATATGTAGCCGACCTAGTGCGACGGCTGTATTAATACGCACTAATCCTCTTACACCAGAACCCTTACCTGCAACTTGCTCGTTAGCGAAATCAAGAGTATCCAGTACATCCCTAATTTGGACATAGTATTTTTCCCCTATTTCAGTAAGTCGGACAGATCGTGTATTACGATAAAAAAGTTGCTGCCCAATTTCTTGTTCAAGTCCCGATATAAATCGGGACACAGAAGAGGGAGGAACTTGAAAGTGCTTTGCTGTAGCTGCAAAGCTACCTGTAGTCGCAACCATAACAAAATAGCGTAGTGCATTTAGTTGCATCTTGGTCTGTTCCTAGAATGTTATTTAAGGATTAATTGTTGCTAATATAGCAACTATGTTTTGATTAATTGATGAATTGTGGCTTTTAAAACAATTAAATACAATCTGCTGTTCTCTTGTTGTGGAAATAATGTATGAAGCAGTTATGGATTTTTCCGTTAGTTGTTCTTGCTGGTATGGGGCTTTCTGTCGAAGCGGGTTTACTTGGACCACTCGGTGAAGAAATTGGACATATCTGGGCTACATTAGGAATTTTCGCATTAGGTTCAATTCTACTAACATTTGGTCTAATTTTCGGCCGTCCGCGACTTACTCTTCTATTTAAACAACCACGCTGGCAACTAGCTGGAGGAATACTAGGTCCAGTGTATGTAGTTTCCTTAACCATAGCGACACCTCACATTGGTGTTGGTTTAACTATGGTAGGCATCTTATTTGGCCAAATAGCCACTAGTCTTGTTATTGATCACTGGGGCTTATTAGGCAGCAGTAAACGAGCTGTAGATAAATATCGTATCAGTGCATTGATTGCCATTTTAGCTGCATTATGGCTTATTCAATAAGGATATTTCCCATGATTTACATGATGTTATTAATTGTAATCTTTGGTGGAGCAGTATTATGTGCTCAATCATCAATTAATGGACGCCTTGGTTCAGAAGTTGGCGTATTAGAAAGTGCTTGGTTAACATTTGTGATGGGCACAATGGTTAGCTTCTTAATAGGCTTTTTTTTTGAGCCACACTATTCATTAAATTTATTTACTGCACCACGATGGCAATTAACAGGTGCTTTTTTTGGCGTTGCTTACATGCTAATAGTTGTATTTGCTATGCCTAGACTTGGTACTGCTGCTACAACTGTGGCTGTAATCAGTGGGCAGTTACTAATGAGTCTTTTAATTGATAACTTTGGTTGGTTTAATAATGCTGTTATTCCTTTGGATAGATCAAGATTTGCTGCTCTTATTCTGTTAGCTATCGCACTATTTTTTATCTATAAAAGTAATGTTACAGCTAAAACTCAACAAAAACTTAATTAGATGGAAAAAAGAGCTCCTGAAAAATAAAATATATTCTTATTCCACTTCCATTTAACACAATAGAGCTTATATGAATTTACACTTGTAAGCCCCAAATAGAAATGTCCGCTTTTAGAATACTCACCTAGAGATTTTCTGAGCGGGCTGTTTAATATGTTGGTGTCTATGTCGGATAAAGAACTTAAACGATTGTCAGTCTTGCAAGAAGTCTGTGATCGACGCATAACGCAATCCAAAGCCTCCCAGCTCTTACAACTATCAGAACGCCAGATCCGGCGCCTAATCCAAGGATACAAAGCTCAAGGTCCTGCTGCATTAGCCCATGCCGGTCGTGGTCAATTGAGTAATTCCAAATTATCTGAAGAACTCAGATTACAGTGCTTAACCCTGATCGCTGAACAACTCTATGGCTTCGGACCAACCTTAGCCCATGAAAAGCTCACCACTGTGCATGGATTCGATATTTCAGTAGAAACACTGCGTTGCTGGATGATTGCAGCTGACTTATGGATTCCACGATCTAAACGCATGAAACGCCCGTATCAACCGCGCTATAACCGTGATTGTTTCGGTGAACTGATCCAAATTGATGGTTCATACCATGACTGGTTTGAAGGACGAGCAGCTCAATGCTGTTTGCTGGTATATATCGATGACGCCACAGGTAAGTTGCAGCATTTACGCTTTTGCGAGGCTGAAACGACCTTCGATTATATGCTTTCGACACGTTCTTATATCGAACAGCATGGAAAGCCTTTGGCCTTTTATAGTGATAAACATTCAGTCTTTAGAGTCAATCAAAGCAGTAAACAAGAGACCAAGATTACCCAGTTTGGATGTGTTCTAAGCAGACTGAATATCGATATTATCTTTGCCAACTCACCGCAGGCCAAAGGCCGGGTGGAACGAGCCAATAGAACGCTTCAGGATCGTCTGATCAAGGAGATGCGCCTAGAAGGCATCGATACGATTACACAAGCAAATGCATGGCTTCCCTTTTTCATTGAGCAGTTCAATCGTAAGTTTGCCAAAGTGGCCTCTAATCCCAAGGATTTACACCGTTCTATCACTGAAACCCCTGAAGAATTAGACGATATATTTACTTGGCGAGAGCCGCGTAAAGTCAGTAAAAGCCTCACGATTAGCTATGATAAGTGCATCTACATTTTAGAAAACATCGAACAAAACCAAAGCTTGATCGGCAAATATATCGAGTTTTTAGAATACCCAGATGGTACGGTTGCAATTGAATATCAAGGTAGAAAGATCAATTACAGCATCTTCGATAAATTAAGTCAGCTCAATCAAAGAGAAGTGGTTGAGAACAAGCGTTTAGGTTCTGTCTTAGCGCATATCCAGCAACAGCATGAGGAATTAGAACAACAAAATAAGCGTAATCGCTCTCAAAGAATGCCAAGCAGACGTGCACAGAAAACAGCAATTCAACAACGAAATCTGAATCCTGTGCTTGACTTGGAAATGTCCATATAGGACATTTCTATTTGGTTATTAG
>OBMA010001878.1_pt1 | contig 12619 bp, 13 predicted proteins | sample 1539141 | NCBI WGS metagenome assembly OBMA01 (sample SAMEA3991484, study PRJEB22521) | metagenome | biome: anthropogenic terrestrial biome; feature: sewage plant; material: raw primary sludge | place: Sweden | collected 2012-09-26 | reverse complement strand
ATTTTTAATAAATTTTTTAACATGATTTTTCTCCTACTAATAAATTTAGCTTGAGGTAGTATACTACTTATTTTAGATAAAGATAAGAACAAATAAAAAGCCACTTTTAAGTGACTTTTTATATTTAAAAACTAATGGCAAGAACCACAACAAGAAGTAGATACAGATTCATTAACAGCTGCTAATGCTGCTTCATAATTTGGCTCTTCAGTGATTTCTGGACAAATTTCTTTATAAGTAATAATTCCTGAAGCATTAATTACAAATACTGCTCTACAAGTAACACCTGCTAATGGTCCTGAAGAAAGTAAAACACCATAAGATTTAGCAAAAGCTTTTGCTCTAAAATCAGAACCAACACTTAAGTTTGAAATTCCTTCTGTTGTACAAAATCTTCCCATTGCAAATGGTAAATCCATAGAAACTACGATTACTTCTGCATTTTCAACTTTAGCTGCTGCCTCATTGAATTTTCTTGTTTCTGCTGCACATACTGCTGTATCTAAAGAAGGAACTACTACTACGATTTGAGCTTTACCTTTTTGACCACCTACTTGAAGATCAGATAAATCTTTTGCTACTACTGTTACAACTGGAGCTACATCCCCAACTTTTAATTCTGTACCACTTAAAGTAACTTCGTTACCTTTTAATTTTGTTGTTGCCATTTATTTTCCTTTATAAAAATATTTATTGGTATTATAATAAAATAGGATAAAATAAGTCTTAATTACTTTGTAATCAAAAATAAATTTTTAAAATTATAATTTAATCTTAATACCATTTTCTTCTAAGATTATTTTATTCTCAGCTAGAAGTTTAGTTAAAGATGCCTTAAAAGCTTTTTTACTCATTCCAAATTTCTCTTTTATTTCCTCAGCTTCACTTTTGTAAGTAAAAGCTAATTTTCCACCTTCTTTTTCTAAAAGGTCAAAAATTTTATCTCCTGATACCTTTTCACCACTTTTTTGTAAAGATATATCTATCTTATTGTCATCTCTTATATTTTTTACATAAGCTCTTTTTTTATCACCAATTTTTAGATTTTCAAAAATCTCTGTATGATAAATCATTCCATCATAAGAATTATTTACAATTACTTTATAGCCTAAAGGAGTTTTTGAATATAAAATTATCTCAACTTCAGAATTTTTTTCTAAATCTTTTATCTCTTTTAACAAATCATATTTTTCAGAAGCAATTAATCTATTTGTTCGTTCATCCAATTGAAGTTGTAAAACTTTTCTATTTCCAATACTAAAAGTTCCTTTTTGTTTATTTTTAGGGACTAATATATGTTTTGGTAAACCAATGTCCGCAAAAGAGCCAAATTTCATACTATCTACTATTTCTAAAAATGCGAATTCATATAAATATACATAAGGCTTTAGTGTAGTTGCCACAAGTCTATCTTCACTATCTGTATAAATAAATACATCTAAAAAACTACCTATATCCATAGCTTTTGTAACATAAGCATTTGGTAATAAAACCTCAGTTTGGTCATCACTTATTAAGTAAATTCCTGGTTCACTAACTCTATTAACTGCAAGAGTATTTAATTCTCCCACATAAATGTGTTCGTTAATTTGTTTATTCATTTTGGTCTTTCCGTTTTTATGTTTATTTTTTTAAATTAAAAAGTTTCACTATTGCCAAAACAATAACAGCTACTAAAATAATACTAGCTCCTGAGCTAATATCATAAGAATAAGAAACAATTAATCCTAAAATTGTAAATATTGTAGCTAAAATAGAGCTAATTATCATCATAGTTGATAATTTTGATGAAAAATTCTCTGCTAAATATGTAGGAATTGTTAAAAGTGCAATTACTAAAATTAACCCTACCGCTTTAATAGCTGCAACTACGCAAAGTGCCGCTAAAATCAAAATTAGGGTATAAAAGAACTTTACATTTATACCTCTTAAACTTGCAAATTCACTATCGTAAGAAACAGCTAGAATCTGTTTATAAAAAAAGACAACTATTGAGATAATAAAAACATCTAAAACACTCATATATATTAAATCTTCTCTTGAAACAGCAATAATTGAACCAAACAGATATGACATTAAATCTACGTTATATCCAGGTGTTAAATCCACAAAAATAATACCAATAGCCATACCACTAGCCCACATCATCCCGATTATTGCATCTATTCTTGTTCTATTTTTTAGAGTAATTATTGCTATTAAAATAGCTGTTAATACAGCAAAAACTGTAGCTCCAAATAAAACTGGAATTCCCATATAAATAGCAAGTCCAATTCCTCCATAAGAGCTGTGTGCAATTCCGCCTGTTAAAAAAGTAATCTTATTTACAACTACTAAAGAACCTATTATTCCAGCTGCAATTGAGATTAAAACTCCTGCAATTAAGGCATTTTGAATAAAATCATATTGTAATATTTCTAACATTTTTTGCCTTTTAATGATTATGTTCACAACAAACATGAGATTTTCCTAAAGCTGATAAAAGTTCAACTTCACATAAATGTTCATTTTGTGTATTTATATTTTTTTCTATATTTTCTAAAGAGTGATAAACCAAGTTTTTATTTATATGGGCAACATTTTTTGCATAGTTTAATAAAACTGAAATATCATGACTAACAACAACTATACAAATAGATTTATTTAGCTCTTTTAATAACTCATAAATCTCCCTTTGACCTTTTACATCAATACTTGCTGTTGGCTCATCAAGCAACATAACTTTTGGATTTGAACACAAAGCTCGTGCAATAAAAACCCTTTGTCTTTGACCACCACTTAAATCACCAATTTTTGAATTGGCAAAATCAGCCATACTAACTTTTGATAAAGAAGCCATCGCACAAGATATATCTTCTTTTGAATATCCAAATAATCTTTTTTTAGAGCTTACATGTCCCATTAAAACTATTTCCAAAGCAGTGATTGGAAAATCTATATTTAAATTTGTGTTTTGTGGTACATATCCCACTTGATTATTTTTTATTTTTTTCTCTATTTTTCCATCTTGGGGTGTTAATAAACCTAAAATTAGTTTTAATAAAGTAGATTTTCCTCCACCATTTGGTCCAATAATTGCTAAAAAATCATCATCTTTTATTGTTAAATTTATATTTTCTAATACATCTGTTTTATGATATTTATAAAATAAATTACTAATATTTATTAATTCCACTAAAAACCTTTATTTGCAACTTTGTTGCAATATTATCAAATATTGGATTAATCTAATATCAAATCTAATAATCAAGTAATCATTTTTTAAAGCAAAAAAGGCTAAAATAGTATACAAATGTATTAGTTAAACTTGATAAATATAAAGAGGAAATAATATGAAAATTCTTATTACGGGTGGAGCTGGATATATTGGAAGTCATACTTTAATAGAGCTTTCTAATGCGGGATATAAATTTGTAGTATTTGATAATCTATCAAATTCTTCAAAAAAGAGTATTAAAAGAGTTGAAAAAATCATAAAAACTCCAATATTTTTTGAAGAGGGTGATGTAAGAGATAAAAAAGCTTTAAATAAAGTTTTTAAAAAATATAAAATAGATTCAGTTATCCATTTTGCAGGTCTTAAGTCTGTTGGTGAATCTGTACAAAATCCACTTGAGTATTATGATAATAACATAGTGGGAACTCTAAAGCTTCTTGAAGTTATGAAAAAAAATAATTGTAAAAAACTAGTATTTAGTTCATCTGCAACTGTTTACAATGAAGTTGATGCACAAAACTATACACCACTAAAAGAAAATTTTCCAACAGGTGTTACTACAAATCCATATGGAAGAACAAAATATTTTATTGAAGAGATACTAAAAGACTTATGTTTAAGCGACCTAAAATTTAAAATAGCAATTTTAAGATATTTTAATCCAGTAGGCGCACATGAAAGTGGAACAATAGGTGAAGATCCAAATGGCATACCAAATAATCTAATGCCATATATTTCCCAAACAGCAGTAGGGAAAAGAGAGTTTTTAAGTGTATTTGGAGGAGATTATCCAACCCATGATGGTACAGGAGTTCGAGACTATATTCATGTAGTTGATTTAGCAAATGCACATGTAAAAGCACTAAATTATCTAAACAGCAAAAATAAGCAAACTGCAAATCCTCTAATTGTAAATATTGGAACAGGAGTTGGTTACTCAGTAATAGATATGATAAAAGCTTTTGAAAAAGTAAGTGGTAAAAAAGTACCATATAAAATAGTACAAAGGCGATTAGGAGATATTTCTACTTGTTATTCAGACTCAAGTTATGCAAAAGAAGTTTTGAATTGGGAATCTAAAAAAACTATTGATGATATGTGTGCTGATAGTTGGAAATGGCAAAGTAATAACCCAAATGGGTATAGTAAAAATAAATAAAAATACAAAATAAAAGAAGGAATTATTAAATATGAAAATAGCAATAGCAGGAACAGGATATGTAGGACTATCAAATGGACTATTATTATCACAACATAATGAAGTAATAGCTCTTGATATTATTGCTTCAAAAGTTGAAATGATAAATAATAAAAAATCTCCAATAGATGATGTTGAAATACAAGAGTATCTTTTAAGAGATGATTTAAATTTTAAAGCAACATTGGATAAAAATGAAGCATATAAAAATGCAGATTTTATTGTAATAGCAACTCCAACTGATTATGATCCTGTAACAAATTATTTTAATACAAAATCTATTGAATATGTAATAGCAGATGTTTTAAATATAAACCCAAGTGCAGTAATGATAATAAAATCTACAATTCCTGTTGGTTATACAAAAAGTTTAAGAGAAAAATTTAATACTCAAAATATTATATTTTCTCCTGAATTTTTAAGAGAAGGAAAAGCTCTATTTGATAATCTACACCCAAGTAGAATAATTGTAGGTGAAAAATCAGAGCGTGCAAAAATTTTTGCAAATTTATTAGCACAAGGTGCAATAAAAAAAGATATTTCTATACTTTTTACTGATTCAACAGAAGCCGAAGCTGTAAAACTATTTTCAAATACATATTTGGCTATGCGAGTAGCGTATTTTAATGAATTAGATTCTTATGCTCAAACACATGATTTAGATACTAAACAAATTATAGAAGGAGTAGGACTAGATCCTAGAATTGGAACACATTATAATAATCCAAGTTTTGGATATGGTGGATACTGCTTACCAAAAGACACAAAACAATTACTTGCAAATTATTCTGAAGTTCCAAGTAATCTAATAGAAGCAATAGTTAAATCAAACTCAACTAGAAAAGATTTTATAGCTGATAGTATTATTGCTAAAAAACCAAAAATTGTGGGTGTTTATAGACTTATAATGAAAGAAGGAAGTGATAATTTTAGAAGCTCAGCAATTCAAGGAATAATGAAAAGAATCAAATCAAAAGGAATAGAAGTTGTTGTTTATGAGCCAGTTCTTCAAGAAGATGAATTCTTTAACTCAAGAGTAATCAAAGATTTGGAAGAGTTTAAAAAAATTTCAGATGTAATTGTAGCAAATAGAATTTCAGAAGATTTAAAAGATGTATTAGAAAAAATATATACTCGTGACATATTTAATAGTGATAGTTAAGGTATTGAAATGAAAATACTAGTAACAGGAACAGCAGGATTCATAGGATTTCACTTAGCTCAAAAACTTCTAGAACGAGGTGATGAAGTAGTAGGACTTGATAATATAAATGACTATTATGATGTAAACCTAAAATATGCAAGATTAGCTGAACTTGGTATTTCTGTAATTTCAAATAAGTTTGAAGAAAATACTCTTGTTCAAAGTTCGAAGTATCCAAAACATAAATTTGTAAAAATGGATTTATCTGATACAAACTCTATATATAATCTTTTTGAAAAAGAAAAGTTTGATGCAGTTTGTAATCTTGCAGCACAAGCAGGAGTAAGATACTCAATAGAAAATCCTCATGCTTATATTGATTCTAATATAAAAGGATTTATGAATATCCTAGAAGCTTGTAGACATAATAATGTTAATAATCTATCTTATGCTTCATCTTCTTCTGTATATGGATTAAATAAATCACAACCATTTAAAACAAGTGATCATACCGATCATCCAGTATCTTTGTACGCAGCAACTAAAAAATCAAATGAAATGATGGCACATACCTATAGCCATCTTTATAATATCTCAACAACAGGATTGAGATTCTTTACCGTTTATGGACCGTGGGGAAGACCTGATATGGCTCCAATGCTTTTTGCAGATGCTATTTTGAATGATAGAGCTATAAAAGTATTTAATCATGGAAATATGAGTAGAGATTTTACTTATGTAGATGATATAGTAGATGGTGTAATTAAAGTTGTTGATAACCCAGCAAATTCATCACAAGAATTTAATCCAGAGAATCCAAACCCGTCAATATCAATCGCTCCATATAGAATATATAATATAGGGAATAATGCACCTGTTCAATTATTAGATTTTATAGAAACTTTAGAAATAAAAATAGGGATAAAAGCTAAAAAGGATTTTATGGATATGCAAGATGGAGATGTAGTTTCAACATATGCAGATACAAATGATTTGATTAAAGATTTTAATTATAAACCGGATACTAAACTGGCTGATGGAATTGAGCAGTTTGTGGTTTGGTATAAAGATTTTTATTTTAAAGAAGAAAAGTAGATAATTCTCTTAGAAAAAATATTAGGAAGTAAAATTATTTAGTTTATATAAAAATAAATTAAATGCCTTTTTTTCCTAAAACAACCAAAATGGTTTTCCAAACAACTTTTAGTTCAAGCCAAATACTCCAGTGCTTTATATAATATAAATCGTACATTAACTTTTGTTTAGTATCTTCTATATTTGAGCCATATGGATAGTTTACTTGCGCCCAACCAGTAATTCCTGGTCTTATAATATGTCTTTCATTGTAGTATGGTATCTCTTTTTCATAACTTTCTACTAAAATATTCCATTCAGCTCTTGGACCAATAAAGTGCATTTCACTTTTTAGTACATTTAAGAGTTGAGGAAGTTCATCTATTCTTGTTTTTCTCATAGTATTTCCCCATGGAAAAATTCTACTATCATTTTCTCTTGTATATGGATCATGATGTGAATTTAAGTGCATAGATCTAAATTTATGGCATTTAAAAAGTTTTCCATGAAGTCCAACTCTAAGTTGTTTAAAAATACTTGTTCCTGGAGATTCTTTTTTTATTTTATATTTAGTATATATAAGAATAGGCCATAAGAGTAAAAAAAGTGAAAAAACTCCAATATAGTCAACTAACCTTTTTTGAATATATTGCCAAGTAGAAAATGGTTTTATATTTGCAAGATAGTTTAAATCAACATCATTTTCAGGAATATAGCATTTATGTAAGTATTGTTCCATGAAAATTTCAATAGTGATAATTCTTATATTTTTTTCAAATTGTAATTTTGTTAAATATTTTACTGTTTCATCATCTACTTTTATTTTTGTATTTATTACAAGTGTAGTGATTTTTGATTTGTCTATTCTTATTTTTAATTCTTCAATAACTTCTTTTGGAGTTCTATTTCTATATCTTACTACGGTTAGTTTATGCTTTTGTTTTTTTAATCTGTATTTTTCAAGATTTGTAAATTTATATTTCCGCCCGAGTATTATCAAGTTAATCCTAATCTATATGTTTGAATTGTAAGTCTATCAAATCTTTACTAAGATAAGAATATAATAGTCCTAAATATTCATGAATTGCTATTTCACAATTTCTTATGTATTTTGCAGAAAAATATGCTGAGTAAGAATCATCTTTATACGCTAGATGATTTGTTGGACTAGGAAATACTTCTAATCCTTCTTTTTGAAATAATAAAACAGTTCTTTTCATATGCGAAGCACTTGTTACTAAAATAAGTTCATTATCCCCAACTATTTTTTTTACTTCAATTGCTTCTTCTTTTGTATCTTTTGGAGTATCAAGCCTTATGATATCATTTGGATTTACACCTAAAGAAATTGCTAGTTTTTCTTGCATTAAAGCGTGAGAATTTTCGTCATTTGAACTATATCCTGAAACTATTAATTTTACATTTTCTAGATTCTTATAATGTCTAATTCCCTCAACTAATCTGTTTATTCCTACCATTTTTACTTGAGAAGTTATACTCAAATTTTTATCACTTTTATGTCCACTTCCTAAAACTAAAATATAGTTTACTTTTGGAGTTTCCAATAAAGCTTTATGTGTATTTTCCAAAGGAGCTAATAGTGCATTTGAAATTGGTTGAAAAGAGAAAAATAAAAAACAAGACAAACCTAAAAATAGGAATATTTTTGCTTTTTTATAGGAATTAAACATCAAATAAATAAAAGATATAAGAAGTAAAAATAAACCTATTGGAATAGGAAGTACAAAAGCTGAGATTATTTTTTTTAGGAAAAACATCTATTTAATAATATCTTTTATTACTTCAATAAAATCATCACTATCATTTACGCATTTACATACTTGATAATTTTTTATTCCTATTTCATGGGCGATTTCTCTATATTCAATATCAAGTTCAAAATCAGTTTCTGAGTTGTCAACAATAAATGCTATCGGATAAATAATTACATTCTCATTTTTAAAGCTTTTTAACATATTTTCAAGTGAAGGTTCAAGCCATTTTAGTGGTCCAACTTTTGATTGATATGCTAAATTTATTGATTTGAAAATTATTCCTTTTTGTGATAATTTTTCAGACAATATTTTTACATGTTCCTTCATTTGTTTTTCATACGGATCCCCTGACTCAACTATTTTTTGTGGAAGACCATGAGCTGAAAAAATTAGATTATATTCACTTGGATTTTGAGTTTTTGAAATAATTTCATCTAAAATACATTCATTAAAAATATCATTTCTGTAAAAAGTTTCAATTATTTGTATTTTAAAAATATCTTTTGCAAAATATATAAAATCTTCTAAAGATGATTTTGTTGTTGTAGTTGAATATTGAGGATAAAGGGGTAAAAGTATAACTTCTTTTATTTCGTCTTTTTCCATTTGATTTATAACATCTTTTGCAAAAGGTGGAGTATAACGCATAACTTGATAAGTTGAGAAATCTTTTATTTTTTCATTTGCTTTTTTGATTAATTTTTCTGTTAATTTATTTATAGGAGATTCATTTCCAATTTTTTCATAATTCTTCCATGCACTATCAAGTCTTGAACTTACTATAAAAGTTGCAATTAGTTTCCGAAGAAGATTGCTTTTCATTGTTAATATATTTTTATCATTAAACATATTTGTTAAAAACATTTTTAGTTCAGCCTTATTTCTAGCTCCACCCATATTAAGTAATATAAGTGCTTTTTTATTTTTTTGCATTTTCTTCCAATCTTATAATTTTATCGCTACACCATGAAGCCATATCTAAATCATGAGTAATTAGTAAAATAGCACATTTATCTAAAAGTGTAATTAATAGTTTCATAACATCATAAGCTATGATATTATCCAAAGCAGATGTTGGTTCATCAACTAAAAGTAAATCAGGTTTCATAAGTAAAGCTCTTAAAATTGAGCATCTTTGTAGCTGACCGCCACTTAATTCGTAAGGTTTTTTACTTAAAATCTCTTCTTCTAAAGTTAAATTGCCCAAAAAATCTTTTAATTCTTTAGAAGAAATATTTCCTACAACATCTTTTATTTGCTCTTTGATTGAATATGTTGGATGAAAAGAGTTGTATGGGTCTTGAAAAATCATAGCGATCTTTGATTTTTCAATAGTGCCTTTTATCGGTTTTAAACTTCCAAAAATTAATTCAAATAGTGTAGTTTTTCCTGTTCCACTTTTTCCAAAAATTGTTATAAGTTCACCCTTATTTAATTCTAAAGAAAAATCTTTATAAATTGGATTATCTTTTTTATAATAAAAAGTTAAATTTTTTATATCTAAAACTCTTTTTTGATTCAATTTTACACCTTTTTAAAAAATGTACTATATAAAAAAGTGCCTTTATCTTTCCCAAATAGCCCACTTTTTTCTTTTCACAAAATATATACAATTATGAGTAACACTTCCACTGTTAATTTAAATAGTAAGCTGAAATATTAAGCATAAAAAAAGAAAAAAAAGCTAAAATATTTTTTCTTAAATTCAAGGAGAAAAAAATGAAAAAAATCGTATTATCTGCAATCTTTGTTGCTGCTACAGCTGCATCTTTATCTGCTGCATCTTTTGCTGCATGTGCTACTTGTCACGGTGCAAATGGTGAAAAAGCTGCATTAGGAAAATCTGCAATCATCAAAGGTTGGGATGAAGCTAAAACTGTTGCTGCTTTAAATGGTTATAAAGCTGGTACTTTAAATACTTACGGTATGGGTGGAGTTATGAAAGGTCAAGCTGCTAAATTAAGTGATGCGGACATCGCTGACTTAGCTAAACAAATTGCTGCAATGAAGTAATTTTTTAAAACTAGTCAATGAAAATTGACTAGTTTTTCTCTTGTTCTAATTTCTCTTTTTCACTTTTAATCTTCGATTCTTTTGCTTCTTTTAAATTTTTTTCTTTACTAATAGCATCATTTAAGTCTTCAACACTATCAAATAAAAGTCCATTTACTATTTTGTTAGAATCATCAAACTGTCCTGATTTTGCTGCCCAAATAAACAAAAACAACATCCCTGCTGAAATTATAATTCCAACAATTAACATAAAAAAAAGTGTATCATTTATCATTTTTATTCCTATTTCATTTTTATTCTAAGTGAGTTTAATACAACCATTAATGAACTTAAACTCATTGAAAGTGCTGCAATTAAGGGAATTACATATCCAGCCATTGCTAAAGGAATTGTAATGGCATTATATATCAAAGATAAATATAAATTTTGTTTTATAAATTTATAGGTTCTTGAAGAGATTATAAATGCATCTTTTAAAGATTTTAATGAAGAATTTAATAAAACAATATCAGAAACAGCCAATGACACATCTGCTGAATTTCCCATAGCAATAGCCACATCAGCATTTGATAAGGCTACGCTATCATTTACCCCATCGCCTACCATTACAACAACTTTATCTTCTGACTTTAATTTTTTGATATATTCAGCTTTAGAAACAGGAGTTTGAGAGCTAAAATAATTTTTTATATTTAATTGTTTTGCAATATTAAAAGCAACATTTTCATTGTCACCTGTCAACATAGTAACTTCAATATTATGTTTTTGTAAATATGATATTAACTCTTTAGAATTGTCTTTTATTTCATCTTCAAGTTCAAATGTTGCAATAACTTTTTTATTTATTGTAAAAAGATAAACGGTTTTATTTGATTCAAACTTATAATAAATTTCATTTTGTTTTAGTAAATCTATATTTCCACCCAAAAGTTCAAAAGATTTTCCTTCAATATTTGTGTATATTGCACTCATTCCTTTTGCTTCAATATTTTTAACACTAGCTAATTTTTTTTCTTTTAAATCATAGTTTTTTAATAAATATTTTTTGATTGATTTACTAACTGGATGATTTGATGCTGACAATAAAGAGTATAAAAGATTTAATTTATGGATATTATTATCCATAATTCTGGCTTTTACAACATTTAATTCACCTTTTGTTAAAGTTCCAGTTTTATCAAAAACTACACTTGAAGCAACGGCCATTGATTCAATGAATTTTGCTTCTTTAAAAAGTAAACCTTTTTTTGCAAGTTCAGAAATACCAACTAAACTAGCCATTGGAGTTGCTAAGGCTAAAGCACAAGGACAAGCAATAACAATAACAGAAACAGCAACAATAAATGATCTTTCAAATTGAGTAGTTCCTGTATAATCAAAGCCTAAATCAATACCAAAAAAATACCAAACTAAAAATGTCATTAAAGCTACGGATAAAATCGTTACACTAAAACCTTTTGAAATTTGAGCAGCTTTTGTTTGTATTTTTGGTTTTGAATTTAAAGAGTCTTCAAGTAATGTAACAATAGACGAAAAAGTAGAGTTTTTAAAATCTTTTGTAACTTTGAAATTTATCAAAGAGTTACTGTTTATTGTTCCACTATAAACAATATCTCCAATTTTTTTATAAACAGGAATAGATTCTCCAGTAAGGGTTGATTCATCAAAAAAGCCTTCTCCATTTATGATTTTTCCATCAACTGGAATTTTGTCACCAGCTTTTATTTCAATAACATCATCTATTTTTATGCTATTTAATGCAACTAATTTCTTATTATTATTTTCATCCACAACAATAGCTTCTAAAGGCAAACTAGATTTTATTTTATCTAAAGTATCAACTGCTGATTTTTTACCTATAACTTCTAAATATTTTCCAACTAAAACAAAAGTGATAATCATCGCCACAGAATCAAAATAACTTTCACCTTTTGCACCAAATAAAATAAATAAGGAATATGTATAAGTTAAAGTAGAACCAAAGGCAACTAAAAAATCCATTGTAATAATACGATTTCTTAGTCCAAAATAAGCACCTTTAAAAAATATCCAACCACTATAAAATAATACAGGAGTAGATAATAAAAATTCACCAACATGAATCATATTTTTTACTTCATCTGAAATCCCTGTAAAAAATCCAGTATATTTTGCAACACTTAACATCATAATATTCATACTTGCAATTACTGCAACCA
>OBMA010001877.1_pt1 | contig 12620 bp, 9 predicted proteins | sample 1539141 | NCBI WGS metagenome assembly OBMA01 (sample SAMEA3991484, study PRJEB22521) | metagenome | biome: anthropogenic terrestrial biome; feature: sewage plant; material: raw primary sludge | place: Sweden | collected 2012-09-26 | reverse complement strand
GCTTTAAGTAGAAATCAGGATTTTTGAACGCTGCTACTCGCTTCAAATGATTTACAACCTGAGCAGAGATTTCCTTCAGAGAGATATAAAGCATATTTGCTCTTACGATGGTCACAGTCTTCGCAAAATCTTTAGCTGTGACAATTGGGTATATTGGAGTATCCCATGGCTTGTTCTCAGAAGATTTAGAGAACTCACCCATCGTTGTCTTTTCTGCATGTTGTCGTAAAAGCCTATCAAGATGCAGCGTACTTACTCGATGTATATATTTTAGGTATGCCCACTGATCGTGTATCTCAATGAAATCCTTGTCCACAAACACACTGTTGTGATTGCGTCTTGCCTTTCCTTGCAGGGGTAAGGCTACAAGATTACCAAAACCTCCATCTGTCAACGTATCTTGATTGGGGAAAAGTCGGTCATACGAATTCAATGCCATTTGTCCTCTACGCAGCATAGCTTCGGTCAGCAAAGCATTGCCCAATTTGCGAGCCTTTATCGCCGGCATAGGATCTTCGAAGAATATCCATACATGACTTCCATTACCAGAACGAGAGCGCTCAATGTAACATGGCACATTCCATTCCGTTGCAACAGTCACATACGTCAAAACATCTTCCTTGAAGCCATGTTCACAAGTCTTGTCATCAAAGTCTGCGCAAAGAAAACGACAAGTGTAATCTTCTAAAATCGGATACAGACCGATGACATCGCGACCATACTCGTCTTTGCCGGCCAAATGGTTATATACATCATTGTATTCCAATGGTTTCAACTGCCTATTCGGACAGTCTGAACACTTAGTCTTCTTCTTGTCACAAAAACCATATCTCCATTCGTTCAAGCACACCGGTTGATAACCACCTTTCTCAGTCTTTGTACTATACCATCTACGAGCAAAAACATCCTCACGCCCCTTGAATACGCTTTGGAACAATGCGACCTTTTCTTCCAGGAATAAAGGGATCAAAGGTTCCGAGGTTACTGATACCGATGCCTTTTTCGGTATTCCATCATTCGAAGTGGCATTTTCTACTTCTCCGCCCAATTCCACAATCCTCCTTCGCAGAGAAACATTCTCTAGCGAAAGTCGCTCTATTTTTTGAAGCAATTCTTCGTATGTAGGCTTGTGATTCTTACTTATAGCTCTTGCCATAATACAATGTCTATCTAATCAATTTATTTGTTTTTTTGTATAAACTGACTTTGGCTCATGCTTTCGATTTCTTATTGTACCCTCGTAACCTTCTATTTGTCAACCATAAATGCCTCGATTTTCAAATAAGAACATTTAAATGTGCTTATTTTTATAGACCATACGACGCTCTGGTTTGTTTCAGTGTATTCTCGCCCACAATATATGCGTAGCAGGCCGAAGGGATGAAAGTCAGACTTAACTTCTTCAGTTCCTTCTGTCCCTCTGTAGTAATACTTGTCACAATGGCATTGCTCAACTTATTCTTCTCCATGAAATAGAGTAGCGACCCCAGTTCACCCGGCTTCTCAAAATACCTGTCCGACCACTTAATTTCCACTGCCCAATAAGGTTTTTGTTTGGTGATGTTAAGTCCCACAATATCTACCTCTCCCTGCTTCTTGGCATTAATTCGCCAGTTAGCATAATGGATATCAGCGTTTTGACGAGGCATCCATTGAGCATATATTGCTGTCTCCACCATGTTGCCAATCTCGTCATCGATCTCAGTAATCGGTTGGAACAGAGCGCATCTCAGCGATGGATTGGTTAGATAAATTTTAAATTGAGTCTCCCTAATGTAACGCTTCGCGTTGTCATCGGTTCTGCGAATCACCTTGATCAGAAACGCAGCCTCCAGATAGCTGATATACTTCTTCAGCGTCTCCTTCTTTACACCAGATTCCTTTGATAATGTCTCATACGAGAACTGATTGCCTGAATGATAGGCAATCATCGTAAACAACGAGTTCAACTCCTGTACATCGGTGATACCATACAAACTTGGCAAATCCCTCAAGAGTACCTTGTCGATGATGTCATGACGGATGAACTGCTCCGGATTCTCGCGAATCTTATCCGAAAACACTACCTCAGGATAACCACCATAATTGATATAGTCGATAAACAATTTGTTCAGCATCTGCATATCAATCGAACGGTAAATAGTAGACCTATACGGCGATGTCTGCAATTCATAAGGAATCAGAAGGCGCGAATAATCACGCAGATGGATATACTCATAAAAAGTAAGTGGAGGCAGATTGAAATCGGTGAATCGTCCAGCGCCACTCTCGTTGCTCTTCTTCTTCAATTCGGCTGCTGCAGAACCAGAAGCTACAAACTTAGCATTTCTGTAAGTATCGACCATCGACTTCAGTTCCACTTCCCAATCCTTCAGATACTGAATTTCATCATAGAAGACAAACATCTGGTCCTTAGTGGCACTCTTCCCCAAAATTCCACAGGCCATATTATACAGTTGTTCGAGACAAATCTTATTATAAATTGGCGTTTCTACCGAAATGTAGATGATGTTCTGCGCAGATACCCCCTCGTCAATAAGCCTCTGAATAGTGTGATACATCATCACAGTTTTGCCCACACGCCTTGGTCCCATCAGAATTGTAGCCCTACGGGTTACAACATCCTGTACTAGCGGGTAGAATATACTCAGATATAATCTAGGCTTCATCTGCCTAAAATAGTCAGATGTCACACCATCGGTCCACCAAGGGTTATCCACTTTCAGTCTACCTATAATTTGCTTCTCCAGCAATTCTGTATATTCCATATAAACATATTGTTTTGTACAAAAATAAGATATTAATTTCAAATAAACAAATTCAAATATGCTTATTCTATTTAATAATATAAAAATAGGCTAATAATAACACGAACACAGTGCTTATAACGTTATGTTTAACGCATTTCGGGGTTTAAATTTTCCGCTATGATGTTAATTGAATGATTATCAACCTGTTGTAATTTATCTACATTAACGAGACGGTAATAATAATAACTATTAGAACAAACTACTAGTGTTATAAGAATTATGAATAACAATATTTGTAAAGATTATATGCCAGAAATCGGTCCTTCAGGAGAAGACAATCTAGAAAAGGAAAACTGGAAAGGAAAGATGAATACGTGGCAAATATGCTCCGATTTGGCGATTTCATCTTTCCGAGACGCGATTAACATTTACGACCGTGGGGAATTTTTTGCAATAAGGCCTCCAATTTAGGGGCTGTTGTGAACCCCTTGACTCATATAACAAAGATGAAAACAGCCTGTCTGATAGGATCATTGGCAGGGTTAGAGTGTAAACCATTATTCTATATCTATTGACTGCGTCAACTAGAGAGTTGCAGAACATGTTACTCCTTTGTAGTGAATCGTGGTTGTGAAAATAATGCCCTTCAATATATGATGAAGTTGCTTTGGAATAAACAATATCTCAAATAAATTATCTTTTACTTTGCCATCATTTTATTTTTTGGTAACTTCGCCGAAACTTAAATACAAAACATGGAGACAAAGATAATTCGAAATAGCAACAAAGGGGAAGTTCAAGCCTTTGACGGAGAAGTACAAGTTGGACAGATTAATTTTAACATAGCAGACAGTTTGCTTTCAATAGAGCATACCGGAGTCGTCGAGGGATTTGAAAGAAAAGGTGTTGCCGGCATTTTAGTTCAGGCTGTAACGGATTATGCCATGAATAATGAGCTGAAAATAAAGCCAGTATGCTCGTATGCACAACGATGGTATAAACATAATCCACAATACAAGGATATACTTATTGAGGGTGAGTAAATCATTATAACATGCCAATAAGTTTACTGCCAACATTACTGATGGCTATACTTGTAGTGGGATATACACCTGGTCCTGCTAACATATATGCACTTTCCATGTCTATCAGACATGGAAAACGAAGAGTACTAAACATGTGGTTGGGGCTGCTTGTCGGATTCTCAACGGCTATAGTTATTCTAGCCTTGCTCACTCATATATTAGGCACAGTGCTTGGCTCATATATTGGGTATGTGAAGTATCTTGGCGCAGCCTACATCATGTGGTTGAGCTGGAAGATATATCATACCAGTGGACAGACCAAGAAGGATAATCGAGACTGCACATTCTGGAGTGGTTTCATTGTACAAATGACGAATGCAAAGATACTATTGTTTGACCTTACCTGCTTCAGTTTGTTTGTACTTCCCTATTCTAACAAACTCTTTGATCTGCTCGTTGTATCAGCGATGCTACTTATTGCCGGTCCTGGAGCCAATCTTGTTTATGTGTATATCGGCACGTATTTAAATCACTTCTTTAGCAAATATCGCAAGCAATCAGACATTGTCATGTCACTTGTCCTTGCATTATGCGCTATTTATATCGTATTAAACGAAAATCCCTAAGTAATAATCGTTATTTACATTCCCCCAATGGCTTGATAGAGGTTTATCACTCCTTCTATTTTGACATATTGGTTTTGGGCTAAAGTGGTGCGGGCGTTGAGCAGACTCTGTTGAGCAGTGAGCACTTCAAGATAAGTGATACTTGAGTTCTGCATTAACAATTTTGTCTTTTCAAGTGCATCTGTTAGTGTTTTGATTTGATTTTGACAACTTTCAATTTGTTCATTAGCCGTTTGCCATGTGGTTATGGCATCATTTACCTCCTGTCCTGCTATAAGCAAAGTTTTTTGCCATGTCAGAGAGGCTTCATCTCTTTGAGCTTTTGCTATTTTTAAATTGGCTTTTAATGCACCATGATTTAGAATAGGGACCGTGAATGAGCCTAATGCTTCAAGAATTATTTTACCAGGATTTGTAACGCTAACTCCATTATTCGTCCATCCTATACAACCAGACAAGGTAAGATGTGGGTAGAAGTCTGCACGAGCCGATTTTACATTGTATCCTGCGGCTTTAAGAAGCATGAGTGCCTGATAAACATCAGGACGATTGTTGATGATATTAAGTGAGATTCCTTGAGTGATATTTTCGGGAAATGTCTCATCTTCAATACATCCTCTAATTATCTTTTTACATGAAGTACTATCACCGATAATTACACGTATGGCATGCTCAGAAAATGCTATATTCTTTTGTATATCAATCATGCTTGATTTAAGTTGCATTACATTTGCCTTTGCTGATAAAACGGCGACATCATTCTGTTTGCCTACATCACGCAGTGCTTCAAGTGCTTCTACAGTTCTTTGCCAACTTTTCAGACTCTCTTCTGATATCGTCTTTTGCTGGTCTAACATCAATAGTGTGTAATAGCTTTTGGCAACAGTGGCAATAACCGATGCCTGTACCACTTGGGCATACGCTCTGCTAGCTTCAACGTTTGCTGCAGCACTACGTTTTGTGTTGCTCATACGTCCGAATATATCAACATCCCATGATGGTGTAATACCATATTTATAGCTTTTACTGGTAGCGCCCATAAAATTGGTAACAGATCCACTCGCATCCGCTGATACCTTGGGCAATAGTGAACTACGGGCGCTACCTAAAAGAGTTTCAGCTTCAATCGTTTTTTGACGGGCGGTTAATAAATCAATATTGCTTTGCAATGCTTGATTAATAAGACTTTGCAGATTCGAATCTCTGAACAAACACTTGTACGAGAATGCCACCCTGATAGAGTCAGAAGTGGCAAATGCCCCTGTAAGTAAACAAATTGTACTATAAATAATTAAAACGAATCTTTTCATTTTTTGTCATCTTTAAGTTCATCAATTTCATCTTGGATTTCCCAGTCAGCATGTTTACTAGTGGTTTGAATAGGCTTAATTTTCTCCTGAATCCACTGGAACACGATAAAGAGTACCGGCACGAAGAATATCAGAGCCGTGGTGCCAAAAAGCATTCCACCGACTACACCTGAGGCAAGGGCACGCGAGCCATTGGCGCCTACGCCCGAAGCTACCATCAGCGGCATAATGCCAAACACCATGGCCAGCACCGTCATCATGATGGGACGGAAACGGGCTTTGGCAGCATTGTAAGCCGCTTCGGTGAGGCGCATACCTGCCATGCGGCGTTGACGGGCGTAATCGGTGATGAGTACGGCGGTTTTTGAAAGCAATCCGATGAGCATTATCATACCCGTCTGCATATAAACATTGTTCTGCAGACCTAATATTTGGGCAAAGAGAAAACTTCCAAAGAGTCCCACTGGAATGACAAGTAATATGGCAAATGGCAGAATGAAACTATCGTAGAGCGAGCTCATGATGAGGTACACCAGCACCAGACATACAGTGAAGATAATGATGGTATTGTTTGTATTCTGATTTTCCTCACGTGTGATGCCCCCAAACTCATAAGTATAGTTGTGAGGAAGTGTCTTCGCAGCGGTTTCCTTTATGGCCTTGATAGCATCGCCGGAACTATAACCATGGGCAGGGCTACCTGATATACTGATAGAATTAAACAAGTTGAAACGTCCCAGATTCTGTGGCCCCATAGTTTTGGTAAGACGCGCGAATCGGCTTAGTGGTGCCATCTCGCCATTTCCTGTACGCACGTACATTTTATCAAGCGAAGTTGGTGTCACACGACTATCGGGCTCGGCTTGTGTCATCACATTATAGAGCTTCGTGAAGCGATTGAAGTTTGACGCATACGTGCCGCTGTAATAACTGGATAGTGTTTCGAGTACATCGCTTGGAGCAAGTCCGACTTTAGTACACTGGGCGGCATCTATGTCCACCCAATATTGTGGATATTTGATGTCGAAAGCTGAGTAGGCCTGACCTATTTCCTTACGTTTCAGAAGTTCAGCCGCAAACTTATCAGCCATGCCCTTAAACTCTTCGATGCTTCCGCCCGACTTATCCTGAAGATTCAAATCAAATCCGTTGCTCATACCATAGCCTGAAATCATTGAAGGCATCGACATGTAGATGGTAGCCTCGGGGAATTTGGCACCCAGCATGTTCAGACGTTCCATCAGAGCTTCTGCCGAATGTTTCATGCCCGGTCGGTCTTTCCACGGCTTGAGTGATGTCATGAACATAGCCATTGATGAGCCCGAACCCGAGAAAGAGAATCCTTCCACATCAGAGCGGTTTTCTATCTCTGGAATCTTTGCCAGTTCTTTATCTATCTCTGCCATCAGCTTTGTCGTTTCCTTGAGCGATGTTCCGGGTTTTAGATCCACGCTGATATCCACCTCACCGAGATCCTCATCAGGAATTAGTCCAGTTGGGGTAAACTTCATCATTACCGTCAGCAATATCACGGTCGAAGCCAATGTTATCCAAATAATCTTTTTTCTTTTAACCAGTCTCATCATGCCCGCCAAATATTTCTGAACGGTGATTCTGAAAACCGTATTGAAAGCCAATGCAAAACGTTGTTTAAAACTCTTGTCACTTAGCTCTTCACTTTTTACTTTAGGTTTCAGTATCAGCGTACAAAGCGCCGGTGTGAGCGTGAATGCATTCAATCCGGATATGCCAACGGCAGCCGCCATGGTTAGTCCGAACTGACGGAAGAACATGCCGCTGGTACCACTGATAAATGATACCGGAATAAACACAGCCATGAAGATGAGAGTAGAGGTAAACACAGCGCCAGCAATGCCTCTCATGGCATCATGGGCAGCTAAGTATGAAGAGGTGTAGCCTCTGTCGAATCGCTCGTGTACCGCCTCTACCACGATAATGGCATCATCCACCACCGTACCTATAGCGAGCACTAAAGCAAAGAGGGTGAGCAGATTTATGGTAAAACCCACAATATACATGAAAGCAAAGGTGCCGATTATTGACACGATTATTGAAATAGTGGGGATGATGGTAGAGCGCATGTCCTGAAGGAATATAAATACCACGATTACGACCAAGATGATAGCCTCGATGAGTGTTTCTGCCACGCTATGGATTGAAGCCTTGAGAAATCGGTTACTATCGCTAATGGTCACAAAATGTGTGCCGGCTGGCAATTCGGGTTCCATGTCCTTAAGCACCTTGTCTATGTTATTGTTTATGGCCGAAGCATTGGAACCCGCTGTCTGGTAAATCATGGCCATTGCGGCGGCTTTGCCATTCAGATGCGTATCGAAATTATACATTGCATCGCCCAGCTCCACGCGTGCCACATCCTTCAGACGGAGTACTTCGCCGTCGGCTGTAGAACGAATAACGATGTTTCCAAACTGCTCGGCGGTAGTAAATCGTCCACGATATTTCATGGCGTACTCCATCAGGTTGTCGTGGTTTTCTCCGAACGAACCGGTGGCCGACTCAATGTTCTGCTGAGCCAGGGCATTATTGATGTCGGCAGGAATAAGCTTATACTGAGCCATTTTTGCAGGATCCATCCAAACTCGCATGCTATAATCGGAGCCGAAGGCTTGTACTTGTCCCACGCCCTTGATACGTTTGATGCGCGGCACAATGTTGATGCTCATGTAATTGTCCAGAAATTGCTTATTGTAGATACCCGGTTTGTCGCATGTCAGAGCGAAAGTGCGTAATTGTGAGTTCTGCTGCTTTGATGTGGTAACGCCATATCTTGTTACCTCTGCAGGCATAAGGCTCAGAGCCGATTGTACCGCATTCTGAACATTCACCGCATCCATGTCGGCATTGGTGCCCTGCTCGAAATATACTGTTATTGAGGCATCACCTGCGTTTGAAGCCTGTGATGTCATATATGTCATGTTATCCACGCCATTGATAGCCTGTTCGAGAGGCACTACCACGCTTTTCATCACCGTCTCAGCGCTGGCACCAGGATACTGAGCGCTCACCTCAATAGTAGGCGGGGCCATATCCGGATATTGTTCCACGGGCAGACCCTTTATTGCGAATACTCCTGCGATAACAATTAATATAGATATCACGATGGAGAGCACCGGATGCTCTAAAAAAATCTTTAGTTTCATAACTCCATACCGTCTTTTACATTTCCAACCCCATTTTTAATAATTACATCGCCCGTATGCAAGCCATTGAGTATGATGTAATGCTTGCCATCGTTCATATCCTGAATTTTTACTGGCGTAAGCACAGCTTTACGATTGATAACACGGTAAGCAAATGATTTATCCTGTATCTGGTAGATGGCACTCTGAGACACTATTATGGCATTCTTTTTATGAGATGATAAAAGCACATTGCCTATGCTTCCGCTAAAAAGCATCTTTTGAGGATTAGCAAACACACCGCGAACGGAGGCCGTACCTGTCTGAGAATCTATCACACCGCTGATGCTCTCGATATGACCTTGGTGTTCGTATTTAGAACCGTCATTAAGCATTAGGCTGATGTCAGGCGTGCTAGCCACCGTTTTATCCAGAGAACCATATCTGCGGATAAGCCCACGTAGCTGACTTTCATTCATAGAGAAGTACACATACATCTCTGCATTATCAGAGATTGTGGTGAGTGGTTTCTGCATTATAGAACTTACCAATGTTCCTATGCGAAAAGGTAGTGTACCTACAACTCCGTTAGCCGGACTTTTCACTTCCGTATAACTTAGGCTATTCGAAGCATTCATACGCTGTGCTTTTGCCTGAACATAGTTGGCACGAGCCACCTCAAGGGCATTCTTAGCCGATTGTAGATCATATATAGAAACCACCTTTTTACTATATAGATATTGTTTTCCACTGAGTTCAAGTCGTGCCGTTGCCACCTGAGCTTTTGCGGCTCGTTCGGCGGCACTTGCCGTTTGAAGTGAAGCCCTATACGATACTTGGTCGATGATAAACAATGTTTGGCCTTTATGCACGTGTTGACCTTCTTTAACGCACTGACGAACTATTTTCCCTTCTACCTGAGGATAGATGTCAACATCTTGACGGCCACGGATCGTGGCAGGAAAACTCTCGGTCAGCTCTGCATCAGAAGGTTTAATTGTCATAGTCTTGAATTCAGATGTCATTCTTTCTTCTTTGCTTTCGCCTTGCTTGTTTCCACACGATGAAAAAATTAAGCATAGAGCTATACTAAGCATAAAACAAATCTTCTTCATATATTCGTAAAATTTTCGGATGCAAAGGTATATGTTATAAATCGTAAGAGAAAGCCGTTAACGGCTGAGGCGAAGAAAATGATGGTTGAAACGTAATAATTGAAGTTTTAATCAAAATAGACTTTAGAATGCCGAAAATCTTCATTATATTTGCAATCAGAAAATGGAAAAAACGAAATTGTTCAATATGAAGAGCAGACTTAAGCTGACAGTGCTCACTTTCGTTCTGTATTATTTCATCTCGATGTTTACCGAGGATAGTTTCTTCAGTTATTATTTTGAGGGTAGTTGCACCGTTTGGGATCTTGTGATAGAGATAGCATTAACGATGACACTGAGTTTCGTGTTTGTTAATTTCTCGCTTTTTTATAGCTGGCTAATGCTTAAGAGCAAACGTCTGGTGCCAAAGAATAGGTGCCATCTATTTATTTATGATATACTTCTCCTCATATTCAATAACGTCACGGCCTATATAGTTACTGCTATTCTGATGTATGCGTTCGATGGCACGGCGATGGATTTCCATCAGAGCCTTTATGTGTTCAGCGTGCTTGTAACGTTTATTTCGGGCATTTTCACTAATACGTGGTATCTTGAGAGAATGGCTTTAGCGCGTACGAATCTGCTTAAGAAACAGATTGATCCCCACTTCATGTTCAATAACTTCAGCATTCTTTCTGAGCTCATAGCCGAAGAGCCCAAATTGGCTGAGAAGTTCTTGGGGCAACTGTCCAAGGTATATCGTTATGTCATCACCAATCTGGAGTGTGATGTGGTTTCGGTGAGTGAGGAGATGGCTTTCCTTAAGTCGTACATCTATCTTATTAGTATAAGGTATGAGGATGCAGTTAAGGTGGTACTTTCGCCACAGATGGATAGCCTCAGAGGTAATATTCCCCCTGCTAGTCTGCAATTGCTTGTTGAGAATGCCATTAAGCACAATCGACATTCAGATGGCGAACCGCTCACAATAACCGTCAATGTTGATGGCGACTGGATAGTGGTGGAGAACAATCTTCAGCCCAATTTTTCTGAGATACCATCAACGGGCATAGGTATTCGAAACATTGCCAATCGCTATGCCGCACTACATACCCCTGCACCCACATTCGGTGAGGAAAATAATAATTTTATAGCTAAATTGCCTGTTATCAAGAGCTAAGAACTAAGAGATTATGAAAATACTTATTATAGAAGACGAAAAGCGTAATGCTGCACGACTGGAAAGACTGTTGCACGAAATTGATGCTACGCTACAGGTTGAAGGACCGCTTGAGAGCATAACTCAGACGGTGGCGTATCTTGAGGCGAGTGATGTGCCTGATTTAATTCTTGCCGATATCCGACTTACCGACGGCTTGAGTTTCGATGCTTTGCGTAAATCAAGTACCTCTGCGGCTGTAATCTTCACTACTGCTTATGATGAATATGCCATTCAGGCATTTAAATTCAATAGCTTTGATTATTTGCTCAAGCCTATTGATATAGATGAGCTCAAGATTGCTATTGATAAGGTAAAAGAGCGCATGGCTAAGCAAACACAGATAGATTCTATTCAGTTTCAGGCGTTATTACAAGCCATGCAGAGCCATCAGTATAAATATCGTGAGCGTTTTTTGATTCCATGGCGTGATGGCTATCGCACGGTGATGGTTAGCGATATCAATCACATTACTCTTGTAGACCGATCTTCAATGCTCTTTTTGAATGATGGCACTTCTATGTCAGTGCATTATTCCATGGACGATCTTGAAAAGGAACTCAATCCCGATGAATTTTTCCGTGCTAACCGTCAGTATATCATCAATGTAAATCATATTCTTTCGGTTCAGAACTATTTCACCGGCCGATTGATACTTCGCCTCAAAGGCTACAGCGATGATGAAGTAATAATAAGTCGTGAACGTGCATACCAATTCAAGGTATGGATAGATAAGTAATTTAAGAATTCAACAGTCAATTTGCTATTAGAATGCCATTTATATGGCTCTGTAGATGATTATTGGGGATAAGGTTAACGATTAAAAAGTTTATTACTTCTTTGCAATAATCTGGTTGGGTATCTGTCTCTTTGAATCTTCATAGCTATCTGCCTTTTTTGTAACATTGATGTACTTTTCGCGAAAATCTTTATTAAAACTTGAATCTTTCTGCTTCATGTAACAAAAGTACTACTTTTTACGGAAGATGTTGCGTATGTACATGATATTTGGTTAACCAGCCATCTGCTGAGCCACGGAAGTTTTCACCTGCGCCTCAATTTTCTCTATTCAGCGGCAGGCTGAGCGTTCATAAAAAAACAAAAGGCAGGTTTTAAAGGCATGGTGAACATGCCTCTTCGAGGCATTGAAAATATATGAAGAATATCAAAACACAAAATGAACAAGCGTGTCGCAATCCGATACCCTCTCCCCTTTCGGGGTTTCTGCTCTCCGATAACGGGGAGACCGAGAGGGGTGTAAAGACCATTTAGGGTAGGAAGGGGCTTTGAACGTGCCTCTTCGTGGTATGTCAAAATTGTCAAATTAAATTACCAAAAAACGCTCTCTGAAAATTTTCAATCTAGAGTGGAATTTGAAAAAAATACAGGCGAAAATCCTGTTTTTTACCTTCGATTTTGTGAAAGGTGGCCT
>OBMA010001875.1_pt1 | contig 12625 bp, 8 predicted proteins | sample 1539141 | NCBI WGS metagenome assembly OBMA01 (sample SAMEA3991484, study PRJEB22521) | metagenome | biome: anthropogenic terrestrial biome; feature: sewage plant; material: raw primary sludge | place: Sweden | collected 2012-09-26 | reverse complement strand
GGTAGTATATTTTCGTATCCGTCTGCTGTTAAGATTGATACAATATAATCCTTCAGAAGAGCCTGCCCAAACATTGCCCCGTTTATCTTCTTTCATAGCAATGATAGATTGATCTTCAAGCATAACAGACCTACCGAATACCTTTTTCCAATTATTTGTCTTCATATCAAGACAGCATATACCGGCTCCTGCAGTGCCTACATATAGACGGTTGCCGTCATCAGATATAAGCAACTGGGCGATATAGTTGTTGTATAATCTATTTGAGTTTACATTATTTGCGACATTCTTATATTCAGTAATAGTATTCGTCTTGAAATTCATCTTTTTCAGTCCGTCGCCCATCGTACCAATCCATAGATTTCCGTTTTTGTCTACTGCTAAATCGAATACGCTGGATGCGTTGCCGTAAGTGCAGGGTAGGCGATGGTATTGTCCATTGTTCCTGTCTATCCAACCACATCCGTCGACAAACGAGCTGATCCACAGTTTCCCGTCTTGCCCTTCGGCGATACCTAAGATGGTAGAAGGCATTCCTGATATTCCCGGGATAAAATGCCTTTTCAACTTACGATTGCTATCTAGAATGTATAATCCGTTGTTATCGGTAGATACACATAGACTACCGTCTTTTAGATATTTGGTGCACATCACGCAGGCATCCCCTATTGGATTATTTGCTACTGCCTTGTTGCCGATGAATTCTATTCCGGACTTATGCACTGGTTGCATAAAAACGCCCTTTTGCAGTAACCCCATCCAGATATTTCCTGATTTGTCTTCTATCACTGAATAGATTTTGCCATGACTTAAATCTACTTCATTGCTATAAAATTCATCTGCATTTATTTTTCCTTTAACAGGGTCGTAAACATATAATCCCTTTCCGTTGCTTCCTAATAGGATTTTACCGTTTTTATTAACATACAAACACGCTATTGACAGATTACCTGATATACTGACGTGTTCTAGTGAATAGCTACGGTGATTCAGTTGGAACAATCCGCTGTTAATCGTTGAGACAAAGATGTTGCCATGAGAATCCTGGCACATATCTGTCAGTGATGTATTATCAGATCCTTTCACAGCATGCACCATCTTCTTTTTGAAATCCAAATATCCCATACCTTTATCCTGAGTGATAATCCAGATACGTCCATATTTGTCTTCAACTATTTCCTTTGTATAGTCAGCGGCTGAATTTGAAAATCTGATTTCTTTAGCGATATTACTACCGCCATGCAACTTTAATATACCCCTTCCTGATGTTCCTATAAGAATATCACCATTACGTGTCTGGTAAATGCAGTTTACATAACATAGTATTTTATGGTTTTTCGCATCTCTGGTATCTATTGTTTTGAAATGGTCGTTCTCATACACTTGTAAAGCATTGTATGTTCCTATATACATTTTACCGTCGCGGTCACGTATCATACAATTAATTACATTACTTGCTAATCCGTTACCATTTTTATCGTTCTTCTTATATATGTGAAACTGATAACCGTCATAGATGTTTAGTCCGTTGTGCGTTCCGATCCATATACGTCCGTTACGGTCTTGGCAAATGGTATTGATAAGACTGCTGGATAATTGTTTGTCGGTATCGAACAATTTCCCAGTCTGTGCGTTAACAGCAAATGGCAATAAGGCGAAAATAGTTAATAGTCTAAAAATCTTTTTCATATTGACATGATATTAGTTAATGCTGCAAATATAGATAATTTTGAGTTACATCCAAAAAAGAGAATAAATAAATATCTTGAAAAAACCATTTTTGTTACACCAGAAAAAATGAATGTTACATTTTGTATGGTCAACGGCGTTTTGGTTACATATAACAAACTTTTTGAAACGAATTTGCTTGTTACGTATCTTCTTTATTAATAATTTTGCAAAATCAATTCTTAACCCCTAACATGAGTATGAAAACAAAAGAACTTTTACTAACGGCTACCCTAGGCATTTTATGTTTAGGCGTTAACGCTCAACTACCATATCAGAATCCCAAACTAAGTTTTGAAGAAAGGGCACAAGATCTTTTATCAAGACTCACACTCGAAGAAAAAGCCAGTCTGATGTGTGACATATCACCGGCTATACCTCGTCTAGGTATTAAAGATTTCAATTGGTGGAGTGAAGCTCTCCATGGTTTTACAGCTAATGACGGAATCACATGCTTCCCTGAACCGATAGGGATGGCGGCATCTTTTGATGAGGCTAATCTGTTCAAAACATATTCTTATGTTTCTGACGAGGTACGCGCATTATATGCACAGCGGATGCGTAACGGAGAAAAGAACACCCGTTTCCATAGTCTGTCGGTTTGGACTCCGAACATCAATATATTCAGAGATCCGAGATGGGGACGGGGACAGGAAACTTATGGTGAAGACCCTTATCTGACATCACGGATGGGTATACAAGTCATAAAGGGACTACAAGGTAGCGATACATGTAAATATCGCAAGTTGCTTGCATGCGCTAAACATTTTGCGGTCCACAGCGGACCGGAATGGAGTCGCCATACACTGAATGTTTACGACTTAAGTCCACGTGATTTTTGGGAAACATACTTGCCTGCTTTCAAGTCGGCAGTACAGGAAGGTAATGTCCAGGAAGTAATGTGTGCATATCAAAGATTAGACGACGAGCCTTGTTGCGGTAACAACAGACTGTTACAACAGATATTACGCGACGATTGGGGATTTAAGCATTTAGTTGTATCCGATTGTGGTGCCATTGCTGATTTTTGGCAGAGCCATAAAGTTTCGAGTGATGCTACACATTCCGCAGCTAAGGGGGTCATGGCAGGTACAGACGTGGAATGTGGATTCGGTTATGCATATATGGATTTGCCAAAAGCTGTTGAGAAAGGTCTCATTTCTGAAAAAGAAATAGACGAGCATGTACTGCGTCTGCTGAAGGCACGTTTCAGTCTTGGAGATATGGATGATGCTTCGATAGTGAATTGGAATCAGATTCCATTTTCCGTTGTAGATTGTAACGAACATCGCCAACAGGCATACAATATGGCACAGGAGTCAATGACACTGTTACAAAACAGAAATGGCATTCTTCCACTGAACAAAAACATAAAACGAATTGCAGTCATAGGTCCTAATGCCGATGACGAAATCATGTTATGGGGTAATTATAATGGTAAACCTACACGCACGACAACAATCCTGCTAGGTATCAAAAACAAAATTGGTGCAGACAGAGTATGTTATGATAAAGTTTGTGATCTTGTTGCCGATAAACTGAATGAGTCTCTTTTTGATAAGTGCGTCAACGGAGGCAAGAAAGGACTGGAAGCGACATACTGGAATAACAAGGATATGAGTGGAGAACCAGTGATTGTAGAACATATCCTCAGTCCACTGCAATTGACTACAATGGGACAGCACTCATTTGCCGATGGTGTGAGAATCAAAGATTTCTCGGCAAAATATGTTACTGATTATACAGCAGAGAAAACAGAAGAACTATATATTAAAATAAGTGAGACAGGTGTATTCGACATCAAGATAAACGGGACTTCTATATACAATCTTGACAATTGGCATTCTGTACCTATGCGTATACCTGTAAAGGTAGAAGCGGGCAAGACTTATCATATTGCAGCCACATTCAAATCAAATGATAATCAAGCTGGACTTGACCTGAATTTCTGCCGTGAACTGCCGATGGATTACAAATCATGTCTGAACAAGGTTAAAGATGCGGACGTGGTCGTATTTGTTGGAGGACTTTCCCCGCAATTGGAAGGTGAAGAGATGCCTGTAGAACTACCGGGATTCAAAGGCGGAGACCGCACTGATATTGAACTGCCGAACGTACAGCGCGAAATTCTCAAGACATTAAAGGCTGCTGGTAAGAAAGTCATCATGGTCAACTGTTCCGGTTCCGCTGTAGCAATGGTGCCTGAAACGCAATCATGCGATGCTATCCTACAAGCATGGTATGGTGGTGAAGAAGCTGGCGCTGCTGTAGCAGATGTATTATTCGGAGACTATAATCCTAGTGGGAAATTGCCAATTACATTCTATAAGAGCGTGAAACAATTGCCTGGCTTTGAAGATTACTCTATGAAAGGCAGGACATACAGATATACAAATGATGCGTTATTCCCCTTCGGATTCGGATTAAGTTATACTAAATTCAAAGTAGGGAAAGCTTCTATTACCGGAAATACAGACAAATCAAGACAAATAACAATACCGGTAAGTAATATAGGCAAAAAAGACGGAACTGAAATACTTCAGATATATATCCGAAAGATTGGTGACGACAAAGGTCCGATAAAATCTTTAAGAGGTTTCAAACGTGCTTACATCAAAGCTGGCAAAAAGACCTTAGTCGATATTAAATTGCCGGACAGTGCATTTGAATTCTTCGATTATGGTACGAATACAATGCGCACAATTCCTGGCGACTATGAAGTAAAATATGGCAATAGTTCTGCAGACAATGATCTGCAAACGATAACAATAAAAATATAAGTAGATTTTATAATAGTTTAAATTTGGTTAGTAGATAGTAAATAGTTCATAAAGTTTAGTTATAGATGAACTTTTCAACCACCCACATGTGATATGCAGGTGGTTGTTTTTAAATGAAAAAATTAATTAATAACATATACCCCCAATGAAAAGACTCAGTTTCTTATTAATGATCGCAATGATTATGATTCATTCATTTTCAATGGATGTACAAGCGGAAGTTGTTCCAGATCCTAACTTCTATATTTATATTTGTTTCGGGCAGTCGAATATGGAAGGTAATGCTGCCATTAAAGACACCGACAAAGTAGGTATCAATCCTCGATTTCAGGTTATGGATGTGTCATCAGACGACTCTTCCCATAATGGAAGAATTGCCGGTGAGTGGTATACGGCCGTTCCTCCTTTGTGTAGGTGGAACACAGGACTGACACCTGCCGACTATTTCGGTCGTGTACTTGTCGACAGCCTCCCGTCACATATCAGGATAGGTATCGTAATGGTAGCCGTCGGAGGTGCCAGCATAGATGCCTTTGATGAGGATAATTATAAAGGATATTACGATAGCAGTGCCGATTGGCTCAAAGGTATTATGAATACGTATGAAGGCAATCCTTACAAGAAACTGATAGACATGGCACAGAAAGCACAAAAATATGGCGTTATAAAAGGTATCTTACTCCATCAGGGGGAAACCAACAATGGACAGACCGACTGGCCAGTTAAAGTAAAGAAGGTATACAATCGGATATTGTCTGATCTCGGATTGGAAGCTAACTCCATACCATTACTGGCAGGAGAGATGCTTAGAAAAGAAGAGAAGGGCAAATGCTATCCGATGAATGATATCATAGCAACTTTACCACGTGTTATTCCTAATTCTTATGTCATATCATCAGAAGGATGCAAAGGTAATAATTTCGACGGTTTACATTTTTCTACCGAAGGGGCAAGAGAACTAGGGAAAAGATATGGAGAACAGATGTATGCGATATTGAAATCAAAAAAATAGCTAAATAATGTTCTTCTTTCGTATTATTTGGTTATTTTTGCAAAATGTTCCGTCAATTAAGAAAGTTAATATGCCTCATTATGTTGCTGGTGATTTCATTGAATTCATCAGCATACGACTTTCTACGTCCTGTTAAGGGGGCTATCAAGGGAGGATATGACTTTTGGGTATATACGCCTACCGATTATTTTTATTCTCTGGAAAAGACACCGGTGGTTATATTCCTACATGGAGCCAGCCTTTGCGGGCGCAATCTTAATCGAGTCAGACGTTATGGTCCTCTTGATGCTATCGTAAAAGGCAGAGAAATAGATGCACTTACTATTGTTCCTCAAAATCCAGGAGGAGCGTGGAGCCCGAAAAAGATTATGCAGGTACTAGATTGGGTGAAAACTAATTATCAATGTGATACTACTCGTGTATACGTGCTCGGTATGAGCCTTGGTGGTTATGGTACAATGGATGTATGTGGTACATATCCCGACCGTATAGCAGCTGGAATGGCACTCTGTGGAGGAACATCCTTAAAGGATGTAAGTGGACTTGGAAAACTGCCCTTCTGGATAATACATGGCACAGCCGACAGAGCAGTTTCCATCATACAGTCAAAGGTAGTGGTAGATAAACTGCAAAATTCCAATAATGACAGTCGATTGCGCTACGACTGGCTACAAGGAGCCAATCACGGTGCTCCAGCGCGTATATTTTACTTGAAAAAGACATACGAATGGTTGTTCTCTCATTGTATTTTAGACACAAACCGTCCTGTAAACAAGGATATTTCTATCGGTTTACCTGACATACATAAAGCATATAGTGATATTCATTCTGGAGTACCAGACCCGGAAGTTATCGATGGCCCAAGTATAACAACTGGTAACGAAGATTAAATAAATAATTTTGTAAATACGGTACATAATGAAACAAAAAATAATATCACTGCTCGAAGATGCACTTCCTCTTGTTGATTTAAACTCTGATTATCTTTATAGTGAACTTGATTCCTTAGGAGTGACGACAATCCTGATGCTTCTTTCCGAAGAATATGGAATACAACTGAATTCAAATGATGCGACTCCCAAAAACCTGAAATCAATTGATAGTCTGGTCGCATTGGTAGAATCAAAATTGGCAGAGAAATAGGTCAGATGATACTTGAAGATTATATCAACATAAACGCCGAAAAATATCCACAGAAGGTAGCGATTATCTGTAATAAAGAGAATATCACTTATTCCCAATTGTTGGATAAGGTATTATCACGTGTCTCTCGATTTACAGAAGAAGGTATCAGCAAAGGTGATATAGTACCCCTTGTATCTTCAAGAAGCATAGAATATCTAGTAGATTATTTCGCTATACATAAGATAGGTGCCGTTGCGGTTCCTCTTGAAGAAGGAATCCCTGATGAATTATTCAATTGTATAACCGATAGACTTTCAAAATACACTGTTCCTGACGGGACGGCTGACATCCTATTTACCACCGGAACCACTGGCAAGTCAAAAGGTGTAATGATAAGTCATAAGGCTATCATCGCGGATGCAGAGAATCTAATTGATTCGCAGTTGTTCTGCCATGATACCGTCTTTATCATCAATGGTCCACTTAACCATGTAGGTTGCCTTACGAAAGTATTCCCTCTCATTCTGCTGGGAGCAACAATTTATCTGATTCCAGGTATGAAGAACGCGGAAGATTTTTTCTCTGCGCTCAATTATCCGAGTAACAAGATGGCGACGTTCTTAGTACCGGCAAATATCAGAATACTTTTGCAGTTTAGTGGTGACCGTCTAGCTGAATATGCCGATAAGATTGATTTCATTGAAACCGGAGCTGCCCCGATGTCACAGTCGGATATGCTTAAACTTTGTGATATTTTGCCCAACAGCCGACTCTATAACACGTATGCTTCCACCGAAACCGGTATTATCACGACATACAATTACAACGACGGCAGATGTATCTCCGGATGCCTCGGCAAACAGATGAAACACTCAAAGATCATTATCACGGAAAATGGCACAATAGCATGCCAAGGCGACACGCTGATGTCTGGGTATGTAGGTGATGAAGAAATGACGGCAAGTATATTGCGCAATAATACTATATTTACATCCGATATCGGTGAATTAGATTCTGAGGGGATGTTACATCTGAAAGGACGTAAAGACGACGTCATTAATGTCGGAGGATTCAAAGTCGCCCCTACGGAAGTAGAAGATGTGGCATTGTCACTTCCTGAAGTTAAAGACTGCATCTGCATTTCAGCCAGTCATCCCATAATGGGTAATGTACTGAAACTACTTGTTGTACTGAATGAGGGTTGTGAACTGGACAAGAAAAGAATCGCCTTATATATAAAAGGTAAACTGGAACCATATAAAGTTCCAATGATGTATGAAGCGGTAGAAGTTATCCAACGAACTTTCAACGGGAAGATAAACCGCAAATTTTATAAATAAACATCACAGGGCACCTTCGTAACCAGTCTACAGCGATGCTGTAGACACTCTAATCCATCGCTGTAATGATGTTACAGAGCGCGCGTAACACAGCTACAGCGGTTTAGACAAAATTTTATTTCAGCTTTTATCGGAATAGTATCCAAGTGAATACTATTCGGTCCATTCGACTAATTGGAACACTAGATAAAGTTCGTGTTACATCTCATAAATCTATATACAATTATTATTTATAATTTTGCACACTAAAGGAAAGATGTAGCTATATAATGAAACAAAAACTATTTATCAAAATACCAAAAGAGACCATCACTTGGTGTATTGTATTCTTTACATTATATGTCTTCATAGAGGTCTTTGCTAAATACCGTTTGTTTTATATGGAACAATGGCAAACATTTTATTATAATAGTTTGTTTGTCAAAACCGTCATGTTTAGACCTGGTGGTATTGCATGTCTTATAGGTGATTTTCTAATCCAGTTTTTCTGCATACCATATTGTGGCGCATTGATTATGGCCCTTATGTTCACTTTAATCATATTGATTATTGGGAAATTAGTACGTCATATAGCTCCGCAACATCCTTTATACGGTCTTGGAATCATACCGGCAATGGCACAGTTGTTCCTGCAACTAGATAATGTCAAATATCATCTGGCCGGGAGCATAGCACTGTTGTTCGTCGTTGCTTTTGTATATGGGACCATCAATATAAAGAACCCGAAAAAACAATTATTTGTTTCATCCTTATTGTCTGTAGCACTTTTCCTTTTGTGTGGCGCAGCCACTACACTTTTTTCTATTATTATATTGGTTTGTGGCGCTACAATGTACACGAAACGTTTCTATTTATACCTAATCCCTGTATCTTTATCATTTATTTCAGCTACAATAGCTTTAAAGAATGGCTATGCGGGAGAATATGGAATGCTTCTGTCACAAGATGCCTATTATTCGTGTTCTACACATTCACTTCTTTTCGCACATTTATCTTGGATACTGCTAACATTAATATTGTGGATATGTCTTATATGCAGAAAAACTAGAATAACAGGTAAGAAGTCTTTTGTGTATCTTCAAATCATACAGATTGCGATAATCATAATACCTACATATTATATAGGACGCTTATCATATAATCCTCATCAGGAATTGTTTTATCACTACGCTTATTATATGAGAATGCAAAAGTGGGATGATATTATTAAACTGAGTATGAATAAAGAACCAGATAATTGTATTGACCAGATATGTATTAATACAGCTCTCGCAGAAAAAGGCATGTTGGCTGAAAAACTATTCAACTATCCACAAAAAGGCATTGAGTGTATATATATTGCACGAGAGGCCTCCTCTCCCTATGAAGCAATGATAATAAGCGAAGAATTTTTCTCTATGGGATATATTGCTGCTTCACGAAGATGGGCATTTGAAGCGAATGAGGGTATGGACAATAATAGTCCATATTGTTTTCAACAATTAGCAAGAACAAATATTATATTTGGCGACTACGATGTGGCTGATAAATATATATCATTGTTGAAGAGTACAATATTTTATCGCGATTGGGCTGATACGCAAAGTAGATATCTTCACAATGATAATGCTGTCTCCCATAATAAATTATTAGGTATCAAACGTTCATGCATTCATACAAAAGATGACATGATGTTTGATTATGATATCACCGCAGACCTCAAACAGATTATAGATCACAATCCTCGCCATACTGCGACGATACAATACTTAGGGACAATATATCTACTTAGTCATGATATGACTGGATTTAAGAATATGATAGACCGATATTATAGAACTAGGGCATTGCCTACCTTGCCGCAAACATTTCAAGAAGCAATAGTCTTAATTGCTTCCGGTAATACTGCGATGCTCAAACACTACAATATATCAAAGAAAATTATCAATGAATATAATGCATACCAACAACAAAATAATCTTTAACTATGAAGTCTACAAATTATTATAAGTTAGTATTTTACTTTATTTTCGCAATATTAATTACCTCTTGCGATAAAACCATTCATATTGATAAAAATATGGCAGTATTACCGGATATATTTCCTGATTATAAAAATATAACGATACCGCCAGACTTTGCTCCTTTGCATTTTGAACTAAAAGATACTGCTCAATATGATGACGTCTGTGCCATATTCAAATCAGGAAATCTGAGTGTTACCGTGGCTGCAACACATAATCAATTCAACATAAGCAAAAGTAAATGGAAAAAGTTGCAAAAACAACATAATACGATCTCTGTTATTATAGCTGTAAGGAAAGCTGATAAATGGATAGCTTATGCGCCATTTCATTTTTTCATATCCAAAGACAGTATTGACCCCTACATAGCGTATCGTCTTATTGAACCAGGATATGAGAGATGGGGGGAGATGGGTCTATATCAAAGATGTCTGAAGAATTATGATGAAAGAGCAATCATCACAAATAAATCTACGGGTCATAATTGCATGAACTGTCATTCTTTCTGTAAACAATCACCTGACAAAATGCTTTTCCACATGCGAATGGACTATGGTGGTACTTATGTTATTAATGGTAATGAGATAGAAAAGCTTAATACAAAAACCGATAAGACAATATCTGCACTCGTTTATCCTTCGTGGCATCCATCAGGTAATTATGTTGCATTCTCTGTGAATACAACTAAACAGATGTTTCATACTACAGACCGTAACAGGGTGGAAGTATTCGACTGTGCTTCGGATGTCGTGATATATGACATCCATAAACATGTAATAGTTACATCACCGTTATTATCGTCTAAAACTTCTTTCGAAACATTCCCTACCTTTTCCGCTGATGGTAAGACACTCTATTTCTGTTCTGCAGATAGTATGAATATGCCAAATGATTATAAAAAAGTGAAATACAATATATGCTCTATTTCTTTTGATCAGCAGACGATGAAATTAGGCAATAAAATTGACACAATATATAATGCGAGAACCGTGGGCAAAAGTGCTTCATTTCCTAGAGTCTCACCAAATGGTAAATATTTGATGTACACGTTATCCGCTTATGGTAACTTTTCAATATGGCATAGAGACGCTGATCTGTTCATGATTAATTTAGATACAGGCAAGAACATGAATATAAATGCTCTGAACAGCAAAGAAACTGAAAGTTACCATTCGTGGAGCAGTAACAGTCATTGGATTGTGTTCAGTAGCAGAAGGTTAGACGGACTTTATACCCGTCTGTATATAGCTCATATAGACAACAACGGTAATGTGTCAAAGCCATTTTTATTGCCACAGGATGATGTAAATCATTATACTCTTTTGCAGAAATCGTATAATATCCCGGAATTCATCAAAGGCCCAATTAAAATGAGTCCAAACAAAATAGCAAGAGAAGCAAGATACGGGGAGACCTTGGATATAGCAGCTAGATAAGCATGCCAATATTATAAAAATCGAACATTTTTAAAGGTTGTTACATTAGACAAATTTTGTGTTACACTGCCGTAATAGGAGTTGCGAAATTCATTATAAATTTGCATCCGTTAAACATATCGTCAACTAACTTATTACAGAATACCATGAAGAATTAAATAAGAACTTATTATTATACCAATATATAATCTATCATATATGGAAAAACAAAATAACCAAAACATTATTTAAATTAATTTTATTATTTATCTATGAAATGCATTAATCTAAGAAAGTCCCTAGGGCTATTATTCATGTTTATGATGATACCTCTATGGGCAATGTCCTAGAACGTCACAGTTACGGGTAGTGTAAAAGAAACTGGCGGTGACGCACTTCCGGGAGTAAGTATCAAGCAAGTAGGCACATCTCAAGGAACTATTACTGATTTAGATGGTAATTACAAACTTACTGTTCCATCAAATGCTAAACTTGTATTCTCTTTTGTTGGTTATCAATCTGAGACTGTATCAGTTGGAGGAAAAACCAAAATTAATGTTACCTTAAAAGAAGATAGCAAGACATTGGACGAATTGGTAGTCGTAGGTTATGGTACGATGAAGAAAAGCGATATCTCCGGTGCTGTTGCTACCGTAGACCGCGATGCTATGTTGAAGAAGGCTCCGACAAATATCGGACAAGCTCTTCAAGGTGCGGCAGCAGGTGTACTGGTCACACAGAATGACGGTTCTCCTGACGGTTTCGCATCTGTTCGTATCCGTGGTATCGGTACTATCAATGGTTCCGCCGACCCTCTATATGTAGTAGATGGTGTACAGGTTGGAACAGACGCTAGTTTCCTGAACCCTGCTGATATCGAGAAGATTGAGGTTTTGAAGGATGCTTCTGCAACAGCTATTTACGGTTCTGCAGGTGCTAACGGTGTCATCATGGTCACTACACGACATGGTTCAAAAGGTCACACGCAAATCCAAGTTACGGCTGACTTTGGTGTTCAGACCCTTCCTGATAAGTTGAAAACCTTAGGCGTTGATCAGTTCGCTGCTACTGTTCGTGAAGCGAAAGCTAACGATGGTGCAGGTCTTTACAATAATATATGGGATTCCAAATATGACGGGAAACGTAATTATATCGACTGGCAGAAAGAAATGACACGTGCTGCAATCAAACAGCAGTATGGAGTGACGGCTTCTGGTGGTAA
>OBMA010001874.1_pt1 | contig 12628 bp, 13 predicted proteins | sample 1539141 | NCBI WGS metagenome assembly OBMA01 (sample SAMEA3991484, study PRJEB22521) | metagenome | biome: anthropogenic terrestrial biome; feature: sewage plant; material: raw primary sludge | place: Sweden | collected 2012-09-26 | reverse complement strand
AGTTAAGGAGTTTTACAATTAACTCCTTAACTTTTTAGTTATTCACGACGGAGTCTTATCTCTTTAAATCAAATCCTTGGAGCTCATCTATTACTTTGGATAAGCCCAAATGAGAAGCAGAGCTTCGCAAGAAAGGCATCTTGCGGCGCAGTGCGCCTCACCGCAAAACTCGTCGAATACCTGTTATTGATCAATTAATCGCAGAAACTTTACTTTTTCAATCTTGCGGTGTATACACCTCATGCCTCGAACAGTTGCGGATGACGTTTCCGCGTATCAAGCAACATCATGAATTTAAAATAAAAAAACCAGTCAATTCTTAACTGACGGGCATTAGCTATATGCCCAGTTCTTTTAAAGTAAAATGACACCTTATTGGGTTTCAATTTCACGGATACGAATTAAACCCTCTTGTGTCGTACTGCACACCAACTCACCATTTTGCCACATGCGACCGAAGTTTAAACCGCGCGAACTTGCACTCACGGTCGCATCCATGTCGTACAGCATCCATTCATCTACACGGAATGGTTTATGGAAATACATCGCATGATCAATACTGGCACATTGCAAACTAGGCGATAAATAACTTAAACCATGCGGACGAAGCGCCGTGGTCATTAAGGTAAAGTCTGAATAGAATGCCGCAATGGCTTGATGCAAAGAAATTTCATCCATCTCTGGCGCGATTTTATCGTGCGTGCGTAAGTAGTGCGCATAAGATGGCGCTTCAGGCTGCGGTTGAAATGGATTGCTTGGATCAATTGGACGGATATCAATATGACGATCACGCATAAAACTGGCACGGACGTTTTCGGGTACAAATTCAACCAGCAATTTTTTTAATTCAGCTTCTGATTTTACCTGTTCTGGAGCCGGATATTCAGGTTCACTAATTTGGTAATTCAAACCCTCTTCTGGATGAGCAAACGAAATCATCGCGGTAAAAATGGTGCGACCATGTTGAATGGCCCGTACTTGGCGACTGACAAAGCTTTTGCCATCACGTAAACGATCAACTTGATACAAAATAGGGGCATTCACATCGCCGCCATATAAAAAATAAGCATGCAATGAATGTGCAGGACGATCTGTGGTATACGATGCTGCGCGTAATGCCTGTCCTAATACTTGCCCACCGAAAACACGCTTTCCAACCAAGTTTCGACTTATTCCTCGGTAGATATTTTCTTCAATTTTTTCAAGGCTCAATAATTCAACCAATTCTTGGGTTAACGCGTTCATAAGCGACCTTTTTGATGTGGAATATCGGAGATGGGGGCGGAAAATTTAAATCAATCAAATAAACTATTTTATCTATTTTGCCACAAATTCAGACTAAATCCCTAGCGTTAGTCTGACTAGTCTGTCACATTGTTTTTGGATTATAGTGGCTAAAAATACGATTTTTAACGATAAAATTTTACAATCCATATGCATTTTGTCAGAAAATGACATACAGTTTTAAATTACAATAATGCAAAACAATCCCCCCTCAGAAAATCTGTGGTTGTGGTCATTTAAGTAGGAGTGTGTATGTCCAAGAGTGGCTTTGGTCAAATGTATCGTCAGTTTTCCAGTAAACTGCTTGACCTTGTGGTAACTCCACATGTTCTTGGTGAGGTTCCTACTGAACCGACAGCTACAGACGTAAAGACAACAACAGACCAACCTATTCAACAAAAAATAGTCTGTTATGTTTTACAAAATTACTCGCGCAGCAATGCCTTGATTGTGGATGGTGAAACACGTCGGCTCAAACTATCACCCGCGTTAAATCCATTGGTCATTGGTGATCATAAAGAAAAAGCATCGGTGTTATTTTTACAACATCACGATGAAAATAATTTACTCAATCCGCCGCCACATGCTTTTCCACCGCGCTTATTACGTCTGATCGATGTTTTAGAACAGCACCCTGAAATTGATATTGAACTGATTCCTGTCACTGTGCTTTGGGGACGTTCACCCGATAAAGAAGACTCTTGGTTCAAACTGCTGTTTACTGACACTTGGGCAACACCGGGCACAGTCAAACAATTGGTCAATATTGGCTTGCACGGTCGCCAGTCCTATTTAGAATTCCATAAAGGACAATCTTTACGTGCACTGGTCGATTTTGCCAAAAAGACCCATCCAAACTTATCTCCTGCGACCTATATTCTAAATACCCTGAACAACTATTTAGATGGTCAACGTGAAGTTGTGCTGGGTCCTGACTTATCAGACCGTCGTAATGTGGTGCATTCACTGATTAAATCGCACGATGTACAAGACGCCATTCGTCGTGAAAGTATTCGTAGTAAAGTCAGCATGATTGAAGCTGAACGTCGCGCCATTGGTTATTTAAACGAAATTGTTTCTGACTATTCACATTCGGCGGTTCGCTTTGCCGATATGGCACTCACCCGTTTATGGACTCAGCTTTATGATGGCGTAGAAGTTCACAACTTCAGTACAGTCCGTGAACTGGCCAAAGACTACCAAATTATTTATACCCCATGTCACCGTAGCCACATTGACTATTTATTACTGTCTTATGTGATTTACAAACGTGGCATGATGGTTCCGTACATTGCCGCGGGCGATAATTTAAATATGCCGTTCGTAGGTCAATTACTGCGGGGTGGTGGCGCATTCTTTATCCGCCGTACCTTCCGTGGTAATGGCTTGTACACTACGGTATTTAAAGAATACCTGTACAGTATTTTGTCACGCAATACGCCATTGGAATACTTCATTGAAGGTGGTCGTTCGCGGACGGGTCGCTTACTACCCGCCAAAACGGGCATGTTGGCCATGACCGTGCATAGTCATTTACGTGGTCGAGCTAAGCCAATTGTGTTCTTACCGACCTACATTGGCTATGAACGTTTGATGGAAGGTTCAACTTATGTCGGCGAAATGCAAGGCAAGCCGAAAGAGTCTGAGTCGATTGTTGGTATTTTAAAAAGCTTACGTAAAATCGAACGTATTTTCGGTAAAGTGCATGTTAACTTCGGTGAACCGGTCTTTTTAGATGATCTACTCAAAAAACATGGTGCCGACCAAATCAAAATTGAAAAGAATGATGAACCTATTCCGCAGCAAATATCGGATGCGGTGAATGGTTCAGCACATGCCATCTTAGAAAATATTAATCGTGCCGTGGTGATCAATCCTGTATCGCTGTTGTCGTTGATCTTATTGGCCACCCCGAAACACACTTTAGATGAAGAAATTTGCATTAAACAGCTTGATGCCTATCGTAATTTAGTCACCGCTTTACCTTATGATGCACGCGCACAAGTGACGCCGCTTTCGGGTAAAGAAATTATTGCTTACGGTTTAAAACTCAAACTGATTAAACGCGTTAAGCATGTGTTAGGCGATATTATTGCAATTGAAGACAATCAAGCAGTATTGCTGACTTACTTCCGCAATAACATTTTGCATGCCTTCGTCTTACCCTCTTTAATTGCGGCCTTGGTGAAACATAACGGTTCCATCCGTCGTGGTGATTTAATCAGTGTGATTCGTACACTTTATCCATTCTTAAAAGCTGAATTGTTCTTAAAGTGGCAAGATGATGAACTCAAAGATCAAATCTGCGCTTATGTCGATGCATTAATTAACGCGAAACTCATCGCGGCCGATGCCGAAGATCATCTAATTTCCCCTGCGCCAAATTCAGAAGATCACAATCAATTGGTGGTGCTTGCTGCACCTGTCATGCAAAGTCTTGAGCGTTATTACATGACGTTGGCTTTAATTACCCAACGCGGTTCAGGCAATATTTCGATTCGTCAGGTTGAAGAACTCAGTCATTTGGTCGGTCAACGTCTATCTGTGCTTTATGAATTCAACTCACCTGAATTCTTTGATAAAGCCTTATTCCAAAGCTTTATGAAAGTCTTGACACAACAAGGTTACATTCGCAACAACGAAGACAATGCCATTGTGTTTGATGAGAACTTCCAGAATGTTGCCCAGTACGCCAATTTGGTACTAGATGATGTCACGCTGCAAATGTTGCAACACATCACCACTTTCAGCGATGAAGAGCTGAAAGACACTCTAGACAAAGTGGCTGCTGAACAAGCGAAAAAACGATTGAAGCGTAAGAAGAAATAAAGTAAAAATCTCCCTCTTTAAAAAAAAGAGGGGGATTTATTTATCACTTTACTAACATCTCTAAATAATCCTCAAAACAATCCTTATGCTGCAACTGAAAACCCATTTCAGCCATTCGTGTGGCATAAATTCTTTTTCCAGAACATTCATCACTTTGCAAAACCAATTCAGGCAGATTCAATTGTCTTTGGAACCATTGAATCGTTTCATGCAAAAGACTGGGCTGATTATTGCTGACAATATACGATTTTTCAGCATGTTCCACGTGAAGCAAATGCGCCAAAAAATTTGCCAGATCATCAATATGAATTCGATTTGACCAGTGACGGTTCGGGTAAGTTTTAGTTTTTTCAGCCAGCTTGAGCATTCGAGCCACCGATGTGCCATAAATGCCAGTCGGACGAATGATGATACTTGCAGATGGATAAGCCTGCTGCCAAAGCTGCTCCATCTTTAACAAAAGTCGTCCCTGTTCATCATTGGGCTTCATTTCAGATTCATCATCTATGCGCTCACCATGATTTTCACCATAGACTCGCGTGGACGACACAACCACAACCTTTTGCACAGGATGCTGTTTTAAAGCGTTGCTGATGGGTTGTACCGAATCGACATACACCCGTTGATAAGCCTCGGGCGTACTTTCATTTGGACTCAACAACACATAGACCCAATCAATCGGTGAAATATGAGCTAAATTCAGCTGATGTACGTCTTGAACCAGATGAGTTGCGTATTCATCGGTTTTAGGACTTTGACTGATTGTGGTAATTTGGTGCCCTTGCTCAAATAGTTGTTTAGCAACACGCCAAGATGTTTTACCATAACCGATAAATAAAATATGCATAAGCACCTGATTACATAACCTAAGTTGAGGGGAAATGGCTGCCGTCCATCAATTACAAGGGGTAGGAACTGCCTCTGCTGCTTTACTGGAAAAACTGAATATTTTCACCACAGATGATTTACTGTTTCATCTGCCACGTGATTATGAAGATCGTAGCACGATCATCGCCATGAACCAATTGATCGTGGGGCGCAGTTATTTGCTCGAAGGTCTGGTCAAAGGTGTCGATTTCCCCCCCGGTAAACGCAAATCTATGGCGGTGTTATTGCAGGATGATTTTAGCAAAGTCACCTTACGTTTTTATCATGTGTATAAAGCCCTGACGGATCGTGCCAAAATCGGCAATCGTCTGCGCATATTTGGTGAAGTCCGTGTCGGTGCTCGCGGTTTAGAACTTTATCATCCAGAAATACAGCTAATTACTGAACACACGCCCCTACCTAAAACTGAACTCACCGCCATTTATCCGGCTACAGAAGGTTTAACGCAGCCCAAGCTACGTGAATATGTTAAACAGGCCCTTAAACAACACAGTGATGATCTCCCTGAACTGTTACCAGCAAAATTCACCAATGGTTATGCACTCAAGCAAGCGCTAGAATATATTCATGAACCGCCAACCAATGCCAATATGTTGCAATTGGCACAAGGTTCACACCCTGCCCAGCAACGCTTAATCTTTGAAGAATTGGTTGCCCATCAACTGAGCCTACTTTCACGTCGGGCTTATATTCAGCAAATTGCAGCACCTTCTTTTTCAGTCAGTCAAAACTTTGCCAAACGACTGTTAGCAGGCTTACCGTTTAGCATGACCGATGCACAAAAACGGGTCTCTAAAGAAATTGCACAAGACTTAAAACAAAACAAACCGATGCTGCGTCTGGTTCAGGGCGATGTCGGTGCAGGCAAAACACTGGTGGCGGGTATTGCGGCCTGTCACGCGTTAGAAGAAGGTTGGCAAGTCGCCCTGATGGCGCCGACGGAAATTTTAGCGGAACAACATTATTTAAATTTTAAAAAATGGTTTGAACCGCTGGGCTTAACCGTGTCATGGCTTTCAGGCAAACAAAAAGGTAAAGCACGTGCGGCAGCCGAGCAAAGCATTAAAGATGGCTCAGCCCATTTAGTCATCGGCACACATGCCTTATTTCAAGACAATGTTGCCTTTGCCAAACTCGGTTTGGTGATTATTGATGAACAACATCGCTTTGGAGTCGATCAACGTCTAGCACTACGTAACAAGGGGGCGCAAAATATGACCCCACATCAACTGGTGATGACAGCCACCCCCATTCCCCGCACCTTGGCGATGTCGGCATATGGTGATTTGGATACCTCTGTAATTGATGAATTACCGCCAGGACGAACCCCGATTCAAACCGTGACCATTCCGCTGGATCGGCGTGAAGAAGTTTTAAATCGTATCGCCAGTAATTGTGCGGAAGGCAAACAAGCCTATTGGGTCTGCACCTTGGTGGAACAATCCGAAACTTTAGATGCACAAGCCGCTGAAGCTACTTTTGCTGAAATTAAAGACCGTTTTCCTCATCTGAACACGGGCTTAGTCCATGGCAAAATGAAAGCCGATGAAAAACAATCGGTGATGCAACAATTTAAAGACAATCAATTGCAATTACTGATTGCCACAACAGTCATTGGAGTGGGCGTGGACGTGCCCAATGCATCCATCATGGTGATTGAAAATGCAGAACGCCTCGGGCTGTCCCAACTACATCAGCTTCGTGGACGTGTCGGACGTGGTGCAACAGCCAGTTTTTGTGCCCTGCTCTACAAACATCCTTTATCGCAAAATGGACAAGAACGCCTACGCATTATGCGCGAAACCAACGATGGTTTTATCATTGCAGAAAAAGACTTGGAAATTCGTGGGCCGGGTGAATTACTTGGCACCAAACAAACGGGTGACATGGGCTTTCGGGTGGCGAAATTAGAACGAGATGATCATTTACTCAATCAAGCGCATTATGTGGCGCAGCAAATTTTAAAAGATTATCCTGAAAATGCGCAGGCTTTGTTAAAACGCTGGCTGCCTGAAGCACCACGCTATGCCTATGTCTAAAAGAATAGGACAGTTAAAATGACGCAAAATATCCCTGTTCCATATGATGCAGAATTTCAATCGCCAATTCCAAGCATTTGGAGGGACTGCATTATTCAAATTATTGAGGCTTTTAAAGATAAAGATTTTGAACGTTTAAACACGCTTCCCTATGTTCAATCTATTGACTTAGCATATGCTGCAGAGATTGCAGAAAATATTGATGATTATGGCGCTCATCTCATGAGCTTAGCTGAAGAATCATGGCATACATCCGTATGCTTATATATGGAAAATGAATCTTGGCAGGCCATTATCGATTTATTTACCGTTGAAGAAGGCAGAAGTGATTTAATCCTTGATCTTTTTATCGTCAAGAAAGAAGATCAATTTATATTTCAAATTAATAATATTTATGTCCCATAATCAATTGATGATCAATAAAATAAAAATATAATCTTGAGAATAAAATGCTTCAATTCATTAACCCATTACTTCACAAAGCTCTACAAAGCATCTCGCCCTGCCAACTCTGCAATGTTGAGCAACAACAGATTCATTCGGTCTGTGCAGATTGCTGGCAACAATTACCGTGGTTGAAAAGTACCGTGCAACGGCAGGAAATGGAGATTCAAAGTGCTTGTCATTATGACTACCCGATTGATCGTATCATTCAAAAATTTAAATACGAACAACAGCTGCATTTTCAGCAGCTACTGGCGGGCGCATTCATGCAACTGCGGCTGCCCAAAATCCAAGCCATTGTACCCATGCCCATTTCCAAGCAACGCCTAGCAGAACGTGGTTATAATCAATCCTTGGTGCTTGGCAAAATTTTAGCCAAGCAATTAAACCTGCCGATTTGGCAACCTATCACGCGCTTACAACAACATTCACAAAAAGGCTTAACGCGTCTAGAGCGCATTGAAAATATTCAGCAGCAATTCCAAATCAATACAACGTCTAAACTGCGTTATCGCCGTGTGCTGATTTTGGATGATGTGGTGACCACAGGAAGTTCAATCTTTGCGTTAAAACAAAAACTTGAGCAATTGGGCTGTCAGAAAGTCTATGCTGCCTGTATCGCGAGTGCAGTGATTTAAGCCATCGTTGCATCATTGTTCTCGCGTAGCATAATAGGCTAAATCACACCCAGCCTTTAAATAGTTTTTTACCCACGGCATCACAATTTCTGTGGTTAAGGGAGCAAGTAAGGTACTTTGATCATCCAAATCCACCCATTTCATCTCGGCAATTTCGGCATCAATTTGGGGTGCATGATCCAAGGTCACGACATAAACATAACTGACCAATTGATGATCGGGTTCATTTGCCGTTGCCGTTTCATAACGCCCAACAAATTGTTCAATCTGTGCCTGACAACCAATTTCTTCCTGAATTTCACGCAGCATGGTTGCTTCAGGCAATTCATTGGGTTCCAACTTACCACCGACCTGCATAAAACATGCGGTATGATGCTTACGCACCACTAAAAGCTGCTGTTGAGCATTTAAAATAATTGCTGCGGCAACGGTAATCACCTTCATCTTTATTTCACCAAACCCTGCTGATCGACCATACCCCATTTCGGTTGCGGTGCTTGAAAGGCATCAAATTGTTGCAAAATCTGTTCGATCGAATCTGAGGCAATAATGCTTTCAGAAAAGCGAGCATGGGTAAAACCTTTGACTGTGGTCAACTGGATGAATTTCAATAAATCATCATAAAACCCTGCTACATTTAAAAATGCACACGGTTTTAAATGAATCCCCAGTTGCGCCCAAGTCCACTGCTCAAAAATTTCTTCTAAGGTGCCTGCACCACCGGGCAATGCAATAAAAGCATCCGACAATTCCGACATCTTGGTTTTACGTTCATGCATATTTTTTACCACATGCAATTCCGTTAAATGTGGATGTGCAAGTTCCCGATCCACCAAGGCACTCGGAATAACACCAATCACTTTGCCGCCTGCCTGCAATGCACTATCTGCGACAACCCCCATCAAGCCTGAACGACCACCACCATACACCAGTGTTTTGCCTTGCCCAGCAATGGTTTGACCCATTTTTTGTGCCGTGTCTAGAAAAATGGAATCCGTGCCTACAGCTGAACCACAAAAAATTGCGATAGAATTCGTCATTTTTTCACCCTGTTTTGAAAATGTCATACTATTAAAGTAAATTTTAAGGAGATTTTTTCATAAAAAAGCAATTCGATCAGTGTTTTTATTCAATTCCTTGTCTAAAATACACCCATTGATTAAACCAGACTGCGCAAGGGAGCAAAGACAGCATGCTTGAAGCCTTTTACGCCACAGAGCGCGGTAGTTTGGAAGATGCCACTATTAATGGGGGCTTTGATCTTCATCCAGATTTAGTGTGGATTGACTTAATTGCACCCTCACAAGAAGAACAACAATGGGTCCTTGATGCTTATGAGCAAAACCTACCCACGCTAAAATCATTAGAAGACATCTCGTCATCGGCACGATTCTACCGTGATGATGATGGTATTTTACATATCAGCACCTACTTTTTAACGAAAAATAAAAACTTTCAAGTGGATGGTGAACCAGATGACAATTCCAGTATTTTAGCCACAGTACAAACCGTTGCTTTCATTCTGCATAAAGAACGCTTATTTACCTTACGCGGTGAAAAGCTGGTTGCATTTCGTGCCTTTCGCGCCCGTGCTCGCCGTAATGACTATGAAATTGACTATAAAGATCCGACGTGGGTGTTACTCGGCTTACTTGAAGCCAAACTCGATGAACTTGCGGATATCTTGGAAGATATTCACAAAGACCTAGAACTCTACTCCACTGAAGTATTGAACGTTCGTCATCGTGAACAAATTTTAGATTTAGATGACATGATTACCCGTCTCGCTCAGAAAGAAGACGTTTTGGGTAAAGCACAATTATGTTTGATCGACTTACGCCGTGTACTGACCTTCTTGGCGCGTCCAAGAGCTTTGGGCAGTCATATTTATGATGCGGACATTCGAGAGCTCAGTGAGGATGTTCGCTCGCTGGTTGAACATGATGCCTTCCTCTTCCAAAAGGTTCGATTCTTACTCGATACCACGTCTGGATTCATCAATACTGAACAGAACGATACCATTCGTCGATTCTCGATTTTACCCAGCATGCTTGCACCTCCGATGCTCATTGCCAGTATCTATGGTATGAACACAGATGTACTGCCTTATGCAAAAGGCACCACCAGTTTTATCATTGTCAGCTTGATTCTCGTGGCATTTTTTGTTGGTCCACTACTGTATTTCCGTTGGAAAAAATGGATTTGAGCGAGCTTTGAAGCAGTGCTTTAAACTAGCACCCAGCAAAGATTACCGATGGATTGAAAACCTGTTATAGCAAATAAAAAAGCACCTTTCGGTGCTTTTTTACATTAACAACTTAGATTACTCAGATCCTGCCTAAAGTCTAAATAATTCAAGTTTTCAAGTAACTTTCAAAACTGTCCACAACGGTTAGATCTTCTAATAATTCTGGATTTTCATCAATAATAATTTGAACACACTTCGAATTTGCAGTGACCAATAACACTGGAGTAGTAGGATAAGTCATAAACATTGGAAATTGTGAAATCAATTTATAAACCGACTGTTCCATATCTGAACTACGACATGGTCTAAAAATCGTTACACCTTTTACCGCATTACCCTCTTTATTCAAAGTAATATTGAAATGGCAATCATCATCCTCACCATAATCGAGTAGATAATAATTTTCTGAATGATCAAACAAAATATGATCTTTTTCTAATTTTTTCCAATATGGCTCAAATGCAGAAAGTACATCTTTCTTCGTACATGAATCATCCATTGCAATAATAAAATATTCAATACTCACTTTTCTTTCTCATACTTATAAAGCCTCTTTACTAGCTATTTAAAAAAAGCACCTTTCGGTGCTTTTTTATTTCTTAGATGAAATTGACTTAAATCAACTTTAAGTCATTTTCCAAATGACAAGACTGGATAATCTTCATCATTTTTTGAGGTACTGACTTAAAGTGTAAGCTATGCGCATCAGGTGTTTGGCGCAACCATCTCACCATCACTGCTAAAGCCAAAGTACTACCATGCTCAAGTTCAGCCAAATTAACAACCAAAGGGAATTGGTTAAGTTGATGAATTTGATCTAATCCTGCCTGGTAGTAAGCTTCAGCATTGTCATAGCTAATCTTACCTGAGACTTGAACTTCTTGATCTTTCAACGTAATCACAAGAATTTCTCTCGATTATTTTTTCTTGTCAATTGCAGCTTCAGCATCAGGCTTAAAGTTTGCAATTGCTTTATTAATATCACCACCGTTACGTTTAACAGTCGCCGCAAACTGATTACGGAACTGCAAACCTAGATCGATACCAGATACGTTGATGTTACGAATTTTCCATTGGTTATTACGGTCAGCCAACTGGAAAGATACTGGAATTTTTTCCCCCTTATTATTGAAATCAATCGTTACGACAGGGTTCGCACTTGAAGTCGCTTTATAAGGACGAATTGTGTAAGTTTGATTACTGAATTTAGCAAAAGCACTGCCGTAGTTTTCGATCAATGTTTCACGGAAGTTCTTTTCAAACTGAGCACGTTGCGCAGCATTACTATATTGGTTGTTCGCATAAGTACCCATCACTAGGCGTGTAAAACCTTGTGAATCAATATACGGGTCAAGGTTTTGACGAACAATTGCTTTCACTGCTGCTGGATTATTTTGTAATTTTGCATGATCCGCTTTTAAACGTGAAATAAGACCATCAGCCACTTTTTTTACAAATGCAGGAGGTGCTTCAGCCGGTGCTGCCATCGCTGTACCAGCAAACATTGCAGTCATTACACTTGCAGTTAAAGTTTGTTTTAATAAAGTATTCATTACATTTTCCTCAAAAATTATTCAACAAATGAAGTTTGTTCATCTGTTGTTTCAGATGGTACTGAATCGGCATCTGCGCCTTTCTTAGACTCACCTGCACCACCTGTAACGAATTTAGAAACGAGGTCTTCGATTTCCATCGTACTTTGCGTATTGCTAATTTGACCATTACGCTTCAAGTAGTTGATGCCACCACCTGGAACGATTTTTAAATATTTCTCACCCAACAAGCCATTGGTTGCTACCATTATGTAAGCATCTTCATCAATATTAGTGATGGATTTCATGTTATCAATAAGTTGCTTTTCCATTACTTTTTGTTGTGCAGGATCAGCGGCTTCATAATCTGAACTATAGCGTAGCTCTTCTAGCGCGTTCTTTTGTACTTCTTTCAATTGTTCTGCATTGAATGAAGTTAAAGTTCCATCTAACTTGATATGTACCGTTGCCAAACGTGTCATCGGATCAAGTTTAATATCTTCAACTTCACCCACTTTCACTCCGCTCAAAGCGACTTTTGCACGTGGTTTGATCCCATTTACGTTATCAAAGGTCGCTGTCATATTGTAGCTATCTTGAAGTTTAGTCCCCATTAAGCCACTGACTTTCATTGCCAAGAAAAATAGCGCAACACCAAATAAAATGACAAAAACACCGACTGCTAGCTCACTAGTACGTGATTTCATTAAATACCTCCGAACATGA
>OBMA010001873.1_pt1 | contig 12631 bp, 13 predicted proteins | sample 1539141 | NCBI WGS metagenome assembly OBMA01 (sample SAMEA3991484, study PRJEB22521) | metagenome | biome: anthropogenic terrestrial biome; feature: sewage plant; material: raw primary sludge | place: Sweden | collected 2012-09-26 | reverse complement strand
TTGAACGGATTGAACTTCATGTCCTTGTAGTTAATCTCTTTCATATTACTCCTTTGTATTTATTCATCTACTACGTATTGCTCAATATCACGAATTTAAATATGTAAACTCAATATATAAAGAACCATATATAGTAGCTTTAAATTATTTCCATTAAACTAAATTAAATATAAAATAACAGTGAATTGAAATCTAAATATCAGATAGCAAAAGTTTATCAAGTTCTTGTTTAAGCTGGTTGCTATTCTTAAAAACAATGCCATTCATTCCCACAGTTTTGCAACCTTCAATATTTTCAGGCTTATCATCTATGAATACACATTCGGCAGCCTTTACATCAAACTTATTGAGAAATGATTCATAAATATCCTTATTTGGTTTAAGCTGATGCACATCCTTAGAAATTAGACTATCTTCTATTAGATTGAAGATATCGAACTTATTAATCACATCATATACTCTGCTCGACCAATTTGAAAGTCCAAGGATTCTGTAACCACTAGATTTAAGACTTAGTATTAAGTCTCTAATGCCCTCTGTCTCACAAGTAAAAACATCAATATAATGTTTATCAAATATATCTAATGCTTCTGCATAATCAGGCCAAAGCCGCTGTTGCTGTTCAATATAATAACGGAAATTATGAAATTCAAGATCCATTTCATTGTTGACACTATGTGGCAAAACATTCTGCATAAACCACTCTCCTTGTTCCCTAGAACCTAATATTTCAGCAAAGAAAGCCACAAAGTCGTATTGCACTAGCACACCACCGAAATCAAAAACTATATTCTTAATCATAAGATTCTATTTTTATTGCAAAGATAATTGAAACGATTGGGATTTCAAAGAAAAAGACATTTTATCCTCTAATAGCAATAATTAGCAAAAGAAATGCTTAGAGATAAAAAATGGGAGTCAAGCTCCTTTATATTGCCCAACTCCCTTTTAGAATTATTGCGGTCATATTTCCGCTTGTTCTTACAAATCAACTGATGTTGAAATTTACCGTCTCGCCTTTGCAATTCTTCGTTGCGAGAAATCATCCTGAGAATTTTTACAGGATCATTTGATTTTGTTAGTTTTGACTTTTTCATAATTAATCCCTTTATCAAACTGGCGACAAAGATACTCACTTTTTATTCATTTACAAACATTTTATCAAAAAAGTGAATTGCCGATTCTGTAAATATCGAATTTATTCTTTGAACTTTCAATCAATTACACTATCTTTGTGTTTGAGATACACTGGCTTTTAATCCACAGCAAGCATATATAGTTCAAATTTCAGTATATCATAAATGGTAAATTTAAGATTATGAAGTTGTGAAATCATTCATATAAAATGGTTTAAAATAACATGAAAATACTAAGAAAAATAGCAATTACAATGTTGCTTTTCTCAACATTACAATTATCGGCTCAACAGATGATTAAAATGTCTGACGGTACTAAGCTATATGTTGAAGTACACGGAAAAGGCACCCCTTGCCTATACCTACATGGCGGACCAGGTTCTGGATCAGAATGGATGAAAAAGCTAGGAGGCGATATTCTTGAAAAACATTTCAAGGTTATATATCTTGATCAACGAGGAGTTGGCCGTTCTGAGAGCCCAAGTGATAACGATTATACTCTATCACGGCAAATTAAAGATTTCGATGAAGTAAGACAAGCCCTTGGCATTAAATCATGGCTCGTTTTAGGACATTCTTTTGGTGGAATACTTACAATGGCATATTGGGAAACCTATAAAAATAATATTGATGGACTAATCTTCATGAACTGCACTCTGTCCATGGACGCAAGTTTTCGCGAGAGTTGGCTACCAAAAGCTATTAAAATAATTGGCAGTAAAGCTAATAAAATAGCACTAGATCCAAATAGTAAGACGATAGACAGAATGATGGCTATTTTCCCATTTTTAAATAATGACAACAGATGGCAGATTTTCACCCCTCAGAAGAAATACAATGACACTGTAAACTCAGCTACTGACTATTCTAAACACAATAGCGATGGCAGCAAAGTGATATTTATGAATGAATATTGGAGAGATTTCCGCCCAATCACAAAAACAGTAAATAAGCCAGTATTATTCTTCTATGGAGAAAAGGATTATGCTATTGGTCCGAAATTTTATAAAAGTGTGCATTTCCCTAATATGCTACGAGTCGGAGCTGATTGTGGTCACTTTCCTTTTATCGAAGCTCCTAAAGCCCTTGACAATGCGCTAGAGAAATATGCGAAGATGCTTAAATAGTTTGAGTTACTGATAATGCTACTTTATTTCATTAGCAAGTAATTCATCGAGTGTTTTATATAACGGGATACCATATCTTTTACAGGTAATCCTAACGTTATCATACCTATAGAAAGTGCTGTCACACACTACAGCAATCTTTTTGGAATGGGCAAATAAGCCTAATTCTAACAATGAAATTGGAGACTTGCTTGTTCCCAAGATATTCATAATGATAAAATCTGATTCTTCCAAATGGGACAACTCCCAGTTTACCTGATAATCCATTTCGCCGGACTTGCTTCCGTTCCAATGTTCTTGCCTTGGATTATATAAAAGCCATCTTCCACCCTTATTCTTAAAATACTCCATAAGATTCTGCTGCCAGTCTACACTGCTACCCATATCTATAGTACCAGCTAGAAATATCTTATGAATACCTGTTGTATCACAAGATATTGACTCATGAGGATGATGCATAATTACCTGTCCATAACTTTGTGCAGGCATAACAAACGTCATTATAAATAAACAAAAAATATAACACTTTATTCTTTTCATAACACGATTAATTTATCTATTTGATATCGATTATTTACTTTAACCATTTTTCGAAAAATATTATTTATCATATATTTAACAAGTACAATATTGTTTTGTAAACATACTGACCAACTATTTTATATATAAATATGAAGATATATTTTTCAGAATGCAAAGGTAACTAAAAATATCGAATTAACAGAAATAACATATTCAAATTATATGCTAGATAATTCGTCATTGAAGAAAAAGAAAAAACATATTTGCCCCTTATAAGATTGGCGTCATCATTTGCGTAATCTTTATATATCAGGTGTGGTCTACAAGGCATTTTCAGAGTTTGCCACACAAAGAAAAAATAGGCTAAAACAAAAATAATTAAAAATCAAAAGCCCCTCTACAAAATAACAAAAAAAAAGTATTGGGGCTCTTTTATAAGATAATAACTATCTATCTTATTCTTTTATAAGCGAAAGTCTGGCCATAAGATAACATACTGTTGACTCAGAACCCTGATTCAAATTTATATTATTCTTTTCAAGTCCGTCATAACATCCACCTGTAGCAGGATTATATATAATTTGATGAAGATGGTTATTACCCATAAACCAACTGAAAGCTACCTTTTGTTTTTGAATATATTCTTTATCTTGAAATTCATCATAGAATTTAGCTAAAGCAATTACAGTGCCAGCTACATCAACAGGCTGCTCACCATATTTATTGTTCTGCTCACCTTTATTCAGCCAATTATGATTTGAGATAACCTTGATTTCTCCATCAATAAATATTTTCTCTAACAAAAAGTCAAACGACTCTTTAGAAATATCTTTAAACTTCTGGTTTTGGGTCACATTATATGCACATAAAATGCTCTCTGGCAAAACAGCATTCTCGTATGTAAGATAAGGTTCAAACCATTTCCATCCATTGCCTTTTGCAGAAATATATAACTCAGACAATTTGTTAGCAAGCATTTCTATCTTATCATATAAATCAGGAGAAGGCTTTTTCATAAAATAATAGTATAATCCTTTAATAGCAAATGCAATGCTCCTAGGAGATTTTATTCTACTAAGATTTGGAAATGTGAGTCTGATAGCTTTTTCTGCTGCCCAAATATATGATTTATGGATTCTGTTACCATGTAAAATAAAATATCCAAGAGCCCATATAGCACGTCCATTACTATCTTCAAGTAGCACGTCTTCATTTTGAGCAGTAAACTTACCATCTTTATCTACATAGTTTTTCAGTGTTCCGTCTTCTTGCTGGCAAAACGAAATGAAATTTAAATAACGCTCAATATATTCACCGTATTTAGGATGCTCATCGCCCTCCTCTGCCATACAGACAGATATAAGTGCTCTTGCATTATCATCAAGAGTATATCCAGATTCTAAATCAGGTTGGTTTCCATTTGAGAATTGTATAATTCCTAACAATTGACTCATACTCAGAATATGATCTAAATTAATCTCTGGTAGCGAATATGTCAACCTTTTATCAGATTGCAGAATTTTCTCAAAAAGCAAAGTATAAGCTATGGCTGTATTTTCCCAAGCTGTGAATGCAGTTTTTTGCAATCCAGAAATACTCATTTGTGCACGAACGTTATCATCATTCAATAGTATATTTGTAGACTTTGCCAACTGCAATGAATCATGGAAATTAAAAATGACTCCAGTGTTATCACTCAACAGTTCGAACGCATGAGGTATTGGTGTAGCAATAATTGGGCATCCGCAACTAAGTGCATAAACAAAAGTTCCACTCACAGCCTGATTAGGATCAGAAGATGTAAACAAATATAAATCTGTCATCTGCAAATATTCAAGCAATATATTTGTATCAAGATATTTATTGATAAACTTTACATTGTTAGACAAATCAAGCTTCTTCACTTTTGCCTCAAGACTATCACGATAAACTTCTCCATATTTTTTAGCAAACGTAGGATGAGTCTCTCCTATAATTAAGAATAAAACAGATGGATGTTCCTTTATAATAGCAGGCAGAGCATCCAGGGTTGTCTCTATACTTTTACCAGGACTCAGCAATCCAAATGTAGATAGTATTTTACGCCCTGAGTACCCATATTTTTCTTTTAATACATCTTTACTAATTTGTGAAACCAAATGAGTTCCATGTGGGATGATGCTTATTTTACTGCTCTCAACATGATACTCTTTTTGCAAAATATCTGATGATGATTTTGTCATCACGATAACAGCCTGACAAGCATCTATCACATTACACAAATACTCTTGTGAGAAATCTTTTGAATTAGGCAATACAGTATGAAAAACAATAATAACAGGCTTCTTAATAGTTTGGATAAATTTCAAAAAAGCATCTTGGTTCTCAATATAAAGTCCGAACTCATGCTGAATGCAGATTAAATCAACATTGATATCATTATTAATCCTTTTTGAAATTATATCAAAATCTTTCTTATCTGATGTGTTCAAAACATACTTTACTCTGTCGTCGTATGAATGATGTTCAAGGCTTGATTCTACAGCACACACATCAACAATATAATCGTCTTGAAATTTCTTATTTATAGCTTGTATTAAGTCGTAAGAAAAAGTAGCGATTCCACATACCCGTGGAGGGAAAGTCGTAATACATAATACGTGTTTCATTTTGTATAATTTAGTAATTCATCAATTAAATCTCTTACAGGCACAGAAGCACATGCAATGCATTTATCTGCTGCCCCATAATATATATATAGCCTGTCTTCCCAGATTATTGCCCCAGTAGGAAAGCAAACGCGATTAACAATACCTTTAGTCTCATAATCTTTTTCTGGCTTCAGCAAAGGATATGGCAATCTTGCAATTTCTATAGATGGATTGAATTTATTTAGCAAAGCCACGCTTGCAGAATAGACATACCCGTCTGTTGTGTCATAAACACTGTGATAAATCATAAGCCAGCCTTCATCTACCCTTATTGGCGGACAACCTGCCCCTATATAGCTTGATTCATGATTATAATGAGGCTCAAAAAATATATGCTTATTAAACTTAGAATAGTATTCCTTCCAGAATGTAGGAGTAAGATCATCAATCTTATTGATGGCCATAAACTGGATGTCTGGCCTTATGCGATGAAGGAAGAAGAGTTTTCCATTTATTTTGCGAGGAAACATAACTAAATCCTTGTCCAATAGATAAAGAGGCTTACCTGTACTTGTGGCTATTTCCCGTTGATTAAATAAACGAAAGTACTTGTTATGGTGAGGATTATTATCATTCTTGAGCAATTCTACAAATTTAGAATAAGAAATCTGAGCTGTAATTATTCCTAACCGCTTAAAATGTATTAAGTCTTTAGAAGTTGCCAATGCTCCAACAGTATTATCGCCATCATAAGCAGTGTATGTCATATAAAATGTATCCTCAATTTTAACTATTCGAGGATCTTCAATACCATGGCTTTCATAATCAAAACTTGGAAATAATATAGGTTTCGTCGCCCTATAAACTACTTTCAGAGGATTTTCAAGCCTACAATAGCCTATTGACGAAATATTGCCTGTCTTTACTGCCCTGTAGAACATGTGTATCTTGCCACCTGCAACAATTACAGCTGGATTAATTACACTTTCATCTTCAAAGTCTAGATTAGTCGTTTCAAGAATAACACCTTCTCTTTTTACTACTATCATTAGTTTTTCTTTATTGTACTGCTGGTGAAGCTATCTCCAGTTTTACCTTTCTCAATTTGATAATCACTTTTAACTTTTATTTTATCAGTTTGAGGTTTTTTCTTAATCTCTCTAGTACCTTTATCTTTCATAATCGTAAATTTAAATTGTTAATAACTTGTCTACAAAATAAATACATAGACATATTGATTTCCTGTAAATATAGTCAAAATATTCGATAAAGATGTGGAAACTATTATTTATTTTTATATACAACCTTCAATTTACACTTTTGGTGTTAATAAATACATTATTTAACCTACATACTTCATTTTCAATAAATATATCATCAACTAAACTTAAGAGTATATATATTTATCCAGCAAAAGGAATGCAAGATAAATGTACATGATTATCAGCAAGTTACACTCGTTTTATAAAAATAAAAAGTTGGTGTTGAATAATAGATTTCTGAATATAAAAAGGAGAGTTGGACATGCCATGGAAAAGCAATTAATTAAAATTTTAATCTACTTGCTTGCTTATTGATGTTTTTTTACTAAATTTGCAAATAAGATACTAATTTTGTTAGCTATGATAAAAATGTATGTAATGAAGACCTGCCCATACTGCGAATACGTAGAGCGACAGGTGGAAGACAACGATGAGTTCAAGGTTATCGACATAAGTGAACACGTGAAAAACCTTAAAGAGTTTTTGGATTTGCGTGACAACAATTCCGCTTTCGATGAAGCAAAGAAAATTGGTGATGTAGGTATTCCTTGCTATGTTAAGGAAGATGGAACTGTTACATTATCTTCTGCTGAAGTTGGATTAGAACCAATGCCTGACGGACCTGCATGTAGCATTGACGGAACCGGATGCTGAAATAAGTTGTAACTGCAAGATGAGATATGAGGATGCATGGATGTGGCAAGACAAAATAACATCAACAGTTAACGCTTTGGGTTACACTATTTGGGATTTAAAGTACAACCGTGAGGCAGATAACTTTCATTTGGAACTAAACGAGAAATTGACAGATGACAATGCGTCAATGCTATGTTCTCAAATGCCATTATCTACTGATTATAAAGGAATTGGTTTTATCGGTTCATGTTTTACTATATATACGTAAATAACGATGAAAACGCAAGAACTTGATTTATTTCCAATAGATGAGCACAAAGAAAGTCAAGCTAGAAAAGATAAAGCCACACCGAATTTCGACAATATCTTTGATAGACTCTCCCACTCTAAGTTTCGCAACAGTTTCTACCTTAACAACAAAGACAAGGAATATATAGCAAAAAGAGATTGGGAAACTATTCGCAAAAGTACAGCAGAAATAATATCAAAGCGTCTTGCACCTGCCAATATTCCAAATGATGGCAGGCAAACGCCTATGCGACATGGCATTTTTCCACCTTTCATCGCCCAACATGCCACAGGCTGTTGTTGCCGAGAATGTTTTGAAAAGTGGCACAATATTCCTAAAGGCGGGCCATTAACTAAAGATGAACAGGACTATGCCGTAGACGTGATTATGGAATGGCTTAAAAGGCATGTATAATAATTACTATACCTAAATAATTATGTTTAAGATTAATAATACCCAATACCATGAAAAGAATTATTTTAGCATCAATAGCTATTATGGCTGCAATAGGAATTTCAGCCAAATTAGCTAATCCAATCAGACTTAATCAAGTAGGATACTTGCCAAATGAACAGAAGTACGTGGTTATAGACCAGATTGATCCGCAAAACAGACTACTTGTCAAAAACGAAAAAGGTAACGTGGTTTGTAAACCAAAAGTTGTTCGCAAGGCAAAATCAAACATGTCTGGCAAGATGAGGTATATTGTTGACCTTAGCGAAATAAAAACTCCAGGTAAATACACAATTCAGTTGGATAAATACCGATCATCATTCAATATATCAGAAAATGCTTTTCACAACTTGGCAACAAGTTCACTAAAGGCATTCTATCTAATACGCTCAGGTATAGACATATCTAGCAAGTATGCAGGCATATATGCTCGCCGTTGCGGTCATCCAGACACTGCCGTGATAGTTCACCCATCAGCAGCCTCGTCTGCCGTACCTTCTGGAACAATAATTTCATCACCTTATGGCTGGTATGATGCTGGCGATTACAATAAATACACTGTAAACTCAGCATATTCTATAGGATTGATGCTTGCTGTATATGAGCAAAATAAAGACTACTTTGCAAAGCTAAATACAAATATACCTGAGAGTAATAACACTACTCCCGACATTCTGGACGAAATGATGTTTAACCTGAAGTGGCTCTTAACAATGCAAGACCCATCGGATGGTGGTGTATATCATAAACTTACAACACCTCGCTTCGAGAATTTTATAATGCCCGACAAATGCCACCAACCACGATATGTTGTAGCTAAAAGCGTAACTGGAACATTGGATTTTGCAGCATGTATGGCTCAGGCAGCACGACTAATTCAAGGAAACAAAGACTACCCTGATTTTTCATCAAAAGCTCGAGAGGCTGCAATAAAGGCTTATGAGTGGGCTAAGAAAAACCCAGATGCTTTTTATAGACAACGCGATATTAACAATAAATTTAAGCCTAGCATTTCAACTGGTGAATACGGAGATTTTCGCTGCAATGACGAAATGTTTTGGGCAGCAACAGAACTATACCGACTTACAGGAATATCACAATATAAAGAAGATGCAAAGAAGCTGATGCCACCATTCTTCACAAATTCATCATGGGGAATGGTTAGCGATCTTGGACTTTTTTCTTGGATATCAAGTAATGATCCTGAAATGAGAGCAAAGTCGCTTAGCATGCTAAAGAAATATTGCGACAATCAAATTGCAGATGTTGACAAATCTGATTTTCAATCACCATTTGGAAGCAGAAAATTTGATTTTGGCTGGGGATGCCTTGGAGGCAATTGCTGTTTCCCTGCTATAGCTATGCTTTATGCCGACAAATATATTGATTCTGGAAAATACAAGAAATATGCCATAGAAAATATAGACTATCTACTTGGCCGTAATGCCACAGGATATTGCTATGTAACGGGATTCGGTCATCTAAGTCCTATGCATCCACATCATCGCATTTCAGCATCCGACGGAATAGACGCTCCTATGCCAGGGTTACTCGTTGGCGGTCCTAATCCAGGTCAACAAGATAAGGCTGAAGGAAATCTAGTGTATCCATCTAATTACCCCGACGAGTCGTATCTAGACCAAACAGAATCTTATGCATCAAATGAGATTGCGATTAACTGGAATGCTAATCTTGTAGGAATTTCTTGTTGGATAGACGCAACAACTAACATAACAAATAAAAAAACATTGTATGGACAAAACTATCAATTTAAGTGAGACACTATCAGGCAAACTTCAGACTAATGTGATAAATGAAATATGCCGCATTGCGAATGGAGACAAAGTAATGAAGCAGAATATATATGCCCTCGCAATGGGCACTGATGAACATATTTCATATAATGCACTATGGGTATTATCACATTTTGATTCGGATTCTTCAGAATGGCTGAGCATGAAACAAAACGATTTCATTGATCATGTTATTACTGAAAGCCACGTTGGAAAACGACGAATTCTATTATCAATTCTAAACACTCAGACTTTCACTAAGAAGTCACTGCGAACTGATTTTATAGATTTCTGTATGTCTAAGATTTCTTCACCTATAGAACAATATGCGATTAGGGCACTTTGTATGAAACTGGCATATAAACAATGTATATTTTATCCAGCTCTATTAAAAGAGCTCAACACTTCCCTCAATATGTTACCGCAACAGCCACTATCTCCTGGTCTAAAATCAACACGCCTAAATATATTGAGAAAAATATATGTACAAACTCATGTATTGGACTATGATGGCTTTGACGTAATAGTAAGACCTAGAAGCGAATATGAATAAAGTTATTTTATCATATGCAATATGGCTTTTAGCTTCGCCATTTGCATCAGCACAAACGAAGACTATTGCTGACCTAAAACCAGACACTATAAAAGTGACTACAGGATACTCAATGAATTTACATTCTGATATTCTGAATCAGGACCGCACTATTATGGTGTCTGTTCCTGAAGGCTATGCTACTTCTAATAAGAAATATCCAGTGGTTTACATTCTGGATGCTCAATGGAACTTTAATCATGCTGCGCAAAATCTTGCATGGCTTGCGAGTAAAGATTGTGAACTTATTCCACAATCAATAGTTGTTGGTATAAGTTCTGGTGGCGAGAAACGAGAACATGACCTAACACCTACGCAAGGGTCTGGGAATGGTGGCGGAGCTGATAGCTTATACATGTTTATCAAGAAAGAAGTAATACCTTTCATAGAACAAAACTACCGTACATACAATTATCGAATACTTGGTGGTGCATCTTATGGTGGACTATTCGTGATGAATGCATTCGTAAAAGACCCTTTATATTTTAATGGCTACATAGCAATGAGTCCTAGTATGTGGTGGGATAATCAGATTGCTTTACAAAACACAGAAAAACTGCTTTCTAAATCGACACAGCTCCCCACTCGCCTGTTCATTACATTGGCAAATGAGGGAGAATCAATGGGAGTTGATTCGCTGGCATCATTGCTAAAAAAGTATTCAACCAAACAACTTGTATGGAGATATGATAAGCATCCTGACGAAATACACAACACCATTAATTATAAGGGAATTTGGGATGGCGTGAAATTTATATTTAGCAACTGGTCTTATCCTTTGGTTGACTTTGCCACTGCAGAAAAGCCATTCACGGTTTCATCAAAATATGAAACCGTAGTAAATCCAAAGATAATAAAAGTACCAACTGAAAATTTGATTAATTATAGCGGACTATACAAAGATTCATATGACCAAATAATATCAATCCAGAAGTTATCAAATGCTCTTATTATCTCATATAATTGTTTACCTCCGCTTACCTTATACTCAGAGTCTAAAAACAATTTTTTTATCAAAAAAGAAACTGCCCTTAATGAGCTACATCTAAGGAACGCACTAATTCAGTTTGAATTCTCTGCAAAAGATTCACTCACAATGTATGCAAATGGTATAACATATTTCACTGCGAAAAAAGTGATTCCTTCACCTTTAATTTCGCTATCAGACCAGTCTATGAGTGAATATCTTGGCAACTATGTAGCGTCTAGTCCTAGTTACAACTTTCAAATTTATAAAGATAACAACTCTCTTATGATTTCAACAGATTTGAAGAAATCAAAAATGTACCCGATTGCAACAAATAAGTTTTTCATACAGATTAGCGGTTTGGATCTTAAAGTTGAATTCACGAAAGACAATTCTGGCAAAATAGCCAAAGTATACATATCAAGAAACGGCGAGATGATTATGACTGCCAGCAAGTCTAACTAACGATTTGCGATAGTTACAAAAAGTATTTAAATGAAATATTTAGCACCAAGTATACTATTTCAAATACTTTTTGTAACTTTGTAATCAAAAAGATATGGCAAGCAGAATTAAAATCAAAACAACAGAGGGCGACATCATCGTTCGCCTCTACGACGAGACACCTCTTCACAGAGATAACTTCATAAAATTGGCTAGCGAGGGATATTTCGACGGTACTCTATTTCATCGTATAATTAAAGACTTCATGATTCAGGGTGGCGATCCAGATAGCAAGAATGCCCCTGCTGGAAAGAATCTTGGTGCAGGTGGACCAGACTATACAATACCAGCAGAATTTGTTTATCCGCAATTATTCCACAAACGTGGTGCGTTAAGTGCTGCCAGACTTGGCGATGAAGTTAATCCAAATCGTGAAAGCAGTGGCAGTCAGTTTTATATTGTATGGGGTAAGACTTTTAAATCACAGGAGTTAAAACAACTTGAACGTCAAATGGCAATGCAGCAAGAACAAACTGTATTCAATCAAATTGCACAAGAGTATAAAGCCGAGATAATGAATTTGCGTCGCAACAAAGATCGTGCTGGACTTCAGACATTGCAGGAAAAGCTTGTTGTTGACTCAAAGGAAAAATGCAAGGAAATGGGTATTCCTGAATTTACAGCCGAACAAGTGGAAACATACACTAAAATTGGCGGAACACCATATCTTGACAACCAATATACTGTATTTGGAGAGGTTGAAAGCGGACTTGATGTTGT
>OBMA010001866.1_pt1 | contig 12650 bp, 9 predicted proteins | sample 1539141 | NCBI WGS metagenome assembly OBMA01 (sample SAMEA3991484, study PRJEB22521) | metagenome | biome: anthropogenic terrestrial biome; feature: sewage plant; material: raw primary sludge | place: Sweden | collected 2012-09-26 | reverse complement strand
CGATTGGTTTACAATAACATGTTATTCGAGTAAAAAACCTGCTGTTCGCGCTGAAGGTATTGAAATATATCGGTGATTAGAACAAGTTGAGATTGAGTAAAGCATCAATGATCAGCATCAATGATCTGTAGCAGTAATGTCTTGTATGTTGGATACATGATAAAACACTTTGTCGGAAAATAATAAGAATATGGAGGATAAAAAAGTGGATGCAGGCTTAGGCAAAAGTCATATCAGAAGAAGCAAAAGACAAGGGATCAGAAGAAGGATAAGACTGGGGATGGTGTTATTAGGTATGGTTATGCTTATGGGCAGCATCATGATGCTGCCGGCAAGTACTATGAAAGCTAAGGCTGCCGGAAACATAATTGACGGAGAGATCACTTGGACCGAAATAACAAATGGAACACATACAGGCGATTACGTTGGGAAGAATACTACAATCACAGAATGTTATGATAAGAACAACTGGATTAGTTTTGCTTCTGATAAAGACCCGATGGATAGATGTGGAGCGAATAATTTAGATCAAACCATACCCTTCAATGAGATTGATAAATAATTTAAAATTATCTATAACTTAAATCCATCAACTTTTATTCATAATCTAACTTATAACGCATTTGAGATTCTTTCGGATACTTATCATCATGCATTAATTATTAAGCGTGTCAATATTACATATCCTCCGCAGGCGGATTCTGGTTCATCTGATGCGCAGTGCGATCATGACTACGAGTGGACTACTGTAAATGAAGCGACTGAGGACTATGATGGTCTTGAAGAATGCAGGTGCACAAAGTGCGGCGCTGTCTGTGCGAGTAGAAAGATTCCGAAGCTTTCAGACAATTTTAACTATGTTGTTGAGAAGGAAACTGAAAAATTTGTGCAGGCAAAATCCGGTCAGACGATCAAGATCGATTTGAAAGACTGGAACTCTATACCGAAGTCCTTTTTCGAAGAGCTCGCAAAGAGGCGCGACATCACGACTGTGATAAGATTTGTTTACAATCACAAGGTGTATGAATTCACGATCGAACGTGGTCAGACCGTAGACACATCTGTCGATTACTACGGCCCGGAAAAGCTGATACAGCTTTACGGTGCTAAAGAAGTAGTGACGAAGTGACGAGGATCGCTTCATCGGATTTCATTTAGGGCGTTCAAATCGCCTCGGGTACACTGTAAAACGGGTCTTCACCAAAAGGTGGGGATCCGCTTTTTGCGCGCCGCGATGTTGTGACTGGTGCGGTGGCCGCGTGATGCGCGCCGTGATACTGTGACTGGTGCGGTGGCCACGTGATGCGCGCCGTGATGCTGTGACTGGTGCGGTGGTCACGTTATGTACGATGCAGAACCGCTTGCGCTACGGCTGTCCGCAGTGGTGCTATGCTCGTAAAAACCTCGCTTAGCACCAGCGGACAGCAACGTTTCTGCTTTCGTACTATAACGTGCACCGCACGGACTACGGTTGGCATGCGTGCAATAACGTGCACCGCAACACCGGGCAGCATGAAATAAGGCAGCGTACATGGGAAAAGACTAGCAAGCTCAAAAAGCAACGTACGGATCAGAAATCAATATTTCTAACAAAGGGAAATTTCATCATGATACAAAGGGGATTTCATCCTCGGTTTACATAAAATCACCGATTGGTTTACAATAACATGTTATTCGAGTAAAAAACCTGCTGTTCGCGCTGAAAGTATTGAAATATGTCAGTGAATGTAATAATTTGAAATTGGTTTCAACATCAATGATCAGCATCAATGATCAGCATCAATGATCAGCATCAATGATCAGCATCAATGATTAGTATCAATGATCAGCGTCAATTATCAACATCAATGATCCGTAGCAGTAATGTCTTGTATGTTGGATATATGATAAATCTCTTTGTCGGAAAGTTATAAGAATATGGAGGAGAAAAAAAGTGGATGCAGGTTTAGGCAGAAGCAATATCAGAAGAAGCAAAAGACCCGAGATCAGAAGAAGGGTAAGACCGTGGATGGCACTAATATTATGTATAGTTGTGCTTACGGGAAGCAGCATGAATGTGAGTGCGGAACCTGAATATGATTATAGTTGGGGTTACGGGGATTTTCCTAATGGCATTCGTATTCAGGCAGGTAAAGTTATTCACGTTAATGCTGAGGCTGTAGAGTGGTATCTCGAAGGTGTACTAGTATCTTATGAACATGATTATACGACTACAGAAGAATGTATACTTGAGAAGCACGAAGGTGATTCTAGTCCTGATATTATAAAAATATATTTATTGTCTTTTAAGAAAATTTCGGGATGTTATCCGATTTCGAAGTCTCCATCGCTTGCGCAGACGATAGAGGCTAATGCATCATCAAGTGGAATGAGTGTTCAGGAATATTTGAATAATACGATAATTACCACTCCGGGTCTTGATAATGCGACTCCTTTCGGGCAAGGCGAGGGTATTATACTCGACGGTAAAAAAACAAATGTGATTTGTACTTTATCACATGCATCAGTGACTGTTGTAAATAGTGCTAAAGAATTTGCTCAAAAGAAAGGCGGCAAGGTGCTTAATGTAGTAGGTATGTCGGCACCTGGTATTGATTATACAGAGGCTCAAATTCCATTATATGTAAAAGGAGTAACTGTAGATCAGCAGATAGAAGCTTCGTTATATGATTCTAATACGGGTTCATGGACGGTGTTGCCGACACACATAACACTTGATCATGTAACTTTAGATTTTGATAAGTATGATGTATACGAAAAAGTTGATGATCCATCGATGGTAGCTTTAATTGGCAGCTGGAATGGCTGGCAACAATAACCCTGACACATAACCCTGGCAACAATACCCCAACTATTCGCAGTCAACTAGACAAAATACTGGCTGATTGATAATGTCGCATATGTTAATTGCACCTCATAAGGTGATTTTGGTTGTAAGTACAGAAGTCGCGACAAATTAATATATTTCAGAAAAGCTCCTGAGCGTCATGGTGTGTTACCATCGGCTCAGGAGTTTTTTAATGAAGCTTATGATAATAGTTGATATTGATCAAGATGGCTGATTTTTTGCGCTGCTCCGAAACTGTTCCGAAATTATAAAGCTTAATAATTTTTTAGCGTAATCAGCCCCGGATTGTGATATATTGGATGTAATGATAAATACAATATTTATTTGCGAAAGGAGCTGCATTTATGAAGAAAAAATCAAATCTAAAGGTGAAGACACAACTGATTATTCTGATTACTGTGGTTTTTGCGGTAACGTTTTTCAGCAGCGTCATGAGTCTGCACGAACTTAAGGTGAGCAGCGAGGAATCGGCTGCAACACTGGAAGCAACATTAAGGTCTGATTACGACGAGATGATCAAGGGGCAGGTTGAAAATGCGTTATCCCTAGTACAGACGATATATAGTCAGTATCGGTCTGGAGACTATACGAAAGAGGAAGCGGAAAAACTCGCCGCTGATGAGATAAGGAAACTTAGGTATGGAGATTCAGGGTATTTCTGGATAGATACCTATGATGGGGATAACGTAGTTCTTCTTGGCAAGGAAACAGAAGGGAAGAACAGGATGGATTCCGTCGACAGCAATAATTTCAAGATGGTCGAGGGATTTATAAAAGGTGCCATAGCATCACCGGACGAAGGCTTCTACGAGGATTATTATTTTCCGAAAGCAGGAGAAGACGGATACCAGCCGAAGAGATCTTACACTAAGGTGTTCCCTGAATTCGAATGGGTAATCGGAACAGGCAATTATACAAATGATATCGATAAGACTATAGATGCGCTTAATGTCGAACAGCAGAAGTCGCTGAAGAAGCAGAATAATATCACATTTTCAATCGCAGTGATATCACTGATCGTCGAGTTGTTCATGATGATCATCATACTTAAGAGATTAAATTCAGCCATTGGCAAAACGCAGGTATTCTTCAAGTCGGTCAGCGAAGGCGATCTTACCGCAAAAATGGATGCGTCTATGCTTGAGGGGAGCGATGAGTTTTCAGATCTTGCAAGAGGTGCTGAAAATATGAAACAGTCGCTTAAGAAGCTCGTTAAGAACACCGTGGAGGAATCCGAGGGAATCGAGTCGACCGTTTCAGATGTTACGGAAAGTGTAACGAAACTGAACGATGAACTTGAAGGAATATCCGCAACGACACAGGAGCTGGCAGCGAGCATGGAGGAAACGAGCGCTTCTGCACAGATAGTGCTTGAGACATCAGGAAGGATCAAGACGTCAGCGCAGAGTATGGCGGACAGTGTCGATAATGCTACAGTTGAGTCGGTTACGATCTCTGACAGGGTATCCGGAGTACATCATGACCTTCAGGGCATACTGAGTGAAACCGAGAAAATGAAAGATCAGATCAGCGGAAAGATTGAACAGTCACTTAAGGAAGTGTCTGTTGTTGAAAAGATCTCTGATCTTACGGATGCGATAATGGCTATCTCGCAGCAGACAAACCTTCTTTCACTGAACGCTTCTATAGAAGCAGCGCGTGCAGGCGAGGCAGGCAAAGGATTTGCAGTCGTAGCGACTGAGATCGGCGGACTTGCATCAAAATCGGCAGACACGGTCAAAGAGATCCAGAGTATCACAAATGATGTTATGGATGCAGTCAAGAACCTTTCCGATACAGCAACAGAGCTCCTTGGATTTGTAAAGAACAATGTCACCGAAGATCTCAATAACTTCAATAAGACAACTAACGATTATGCAAAGGATATCGAGTATTACAATAATATAATCGGCGAATTTAAAAAGGTGGCAAATGAACTTAACGAATCGGTTGAGAGCATAAGCGAGTCGATAAATGATGTTTCAAAGGCTTCGGAAGAAGGGGCAAAGGGAACTACAGATATCGCGACAAGAAATACGGACATGAACAGCTATTCGCAGAATGTTCTTGAAAAAGTAAGACAGACTCAGGCGGCAGCAGATAAGCTGAATATCGAAGTATCTGCATTCAAGGTCGACTGATCTCGCAGTGTTATTTTAGAAGCATAAAATGTTGAAAGCGGGTCTCCACCGAAAGGCGGGGATCCGCTTTTATATGTCGTATATTACTGATATTAGGATGTGCTGTCTGCTTGGCAGGATGTCAAAAGACGGAGAATGAAAACGGAAAGCCGCATCCTGAAAATAAAATATCGGAAGCGAACGCATCCATTGACAAAATAGTATACTCGTGAGTATTATACTTATAAGTATAATATTTTGGTATTATAATAAGATGTGGTGTCAAAAGTAGCAATTGTGATAAACAGTATATAAGCAGGTGATCATATGATTGGAAGAAAAGAAGAGATGGCGCAGCTTGAAGAACAATGTGCCAGCGGAAAATTCGAATTTACAGTCATGTACGGGCGCAGAAGGGTTGGGAAAACAACTATATTGCAGGAGTTTTCTGTGGCTCATAATGTTATATTTTATTCCGCACAGGAAAAAAATGACAGCATGAACCTTCAAGATTTTTCTAAAACAATTCAGACATACTTTGATCAGGATGGACTGTCTTCTTTTTTATCATGGAAAGATGCACTTGAGTACATATCGTCTAGACTTAAAGCTGAGAGGACAATCCTTATCATTGATGAATTCCCATTTCTGGCGGGACCCAATCCATCAATAAAAAGTCTGTTTCAACATGAGATAGACCATGTATGGAAGAACAAGAACTTGTTCCTGATCCTGTGTGGGTCAAGCGTAAGCTTTATGGTAAATGAAATAATGGGGTACAAAAGTCCTCTTTACGGACGCATAACATCATCAATGGAAGTAAAACCTTTCGATTACTTAGAAAGCGCAGATTTCTTTCCCGCGTATACTTATGAGGATAAGCTGCTCGCCTATGGAATACTTGGTGGAATTCCACGGTACCTTTGCGCTTTTTCTGATAGATATTCCATAAAGAAAAACATTGAAAAGGCGATAATGTCAAACGGAGCTTTTCTTTACGATGAACCGCAGATGCTGTTGAAATCAGAGCTTAGAGAACCAGGGGTATATAACAGCATTTTGGAAGCAATCGCAAGAGGGCGTAATAGGATATCTGAAATCTCGGATACGATTCACGAAGAAAAATCAAAATGTGTGAAGTATATTTCAGCACTTCTTGCAATGCGCCTGATAGAAAAAAAGGTACCATGCGGCGAGGGAGAATCCAGCAGGAAAACTATATATTCACTTACAGACAACTTCTACAGGTTTTGGTATCATTACATTTTTGCAAATAAAAGTTACTATGAGATTGTGGGTCCTAATGCTGCTGCAGCGGATATAATGAAAGACATCTCTGATTTTATGGGACCGGTATTTGAAGACATATGTAAGCAGTATCTGATCATTGCAGCAAAACGAAGAGAACTTCCATTTGTGCCGGCTGTTATCGGCAGATGGTGGGGAAATAATCCGGAGATAAAAGCACAGGATGATATAGATATCCTTGCACTTGATAAGAATAGAGATAATGGTCTTTTCTGTGAATGTAAATACACCAACAGACCTATGCCAATGGAAGAGTATGAAGATCTGATCACTGCGGCAAAGGCGTTTCCTGAGGTGGCAAATAAGTACTTTTTGTTCATCAGCAGGAGTGGATATACAGAACCTGTTCAGAAAAGGGCAGCTCAAGATGGGACAGCGTTGCTGTCGTTAAAGGATCTGTATAAGAAATGATGAAAGCGGGTCTCCACTTAAAAGGCGGGGATCCGCTTTTATATGCCGCATTATCTCACGCTTTTGCAAACTTGCCTGACTGCAGTTCATCATATATCCGGTTCACCGAATCCTCAGAACAATCTGAAATATTGAGATTGTCCATTGCATTGCAGATATCGCCGATTTCATCTTCACTTTCACCAAGAATGCTCGCGATGTTCTCTGACGATTGTCCATTAAGCCGCATATGACAAATACTCTTGATAAGTTGTAGTCTTTCTCCTTTGGCTTTTCCGGCACTCATTCCGGCACTCATTCCGGCACTCATTCCCTCGCTCATTCCAGCAGCTCTTCCTTCTTCCAGCCCGCGTTCGCGCCCTGCGATCATTGCATCATTATAGACACCGATCATATTCAGATACTCCTTTCTGGCATCCGGATCCCGCCGTTCCATAACAACCTTATTGTCGATAAGTTTGATAAGTCCGTCGCCATCCGGTACTTCCTGCTTTGTAATGTAATTAAAGAAAGATACCATTTCCGGCGACTCATGCGACATATCGCCGCTTACATTCAAAAATACTTTCTTCGTTTCTGTCCCAAGATTATAATCCAATTGTTCGTCTACATGATCTCTTATCGTATATCTACAAAGATTCAGGTCAAACGGATCCGCCATGCATATAAAGATGACTATATTATCGCCTAATTGACTGTACGACTGTCCCGGAGATAACGAATCTTCTTCCATTATTCCAAGATAATATCTCGATCTGCTGTAAATATAATTCTGCGGTGTCGTCTGCATCTCAATATCATATTTAGTCTTGCCATCCGATAGATAGACATCTAAACGTATACCCTTTGACTGATTCGTTTGCTTTAACGTCTTTTCAGTCTCATGATATCTGATGTTCCCAATCTTCACGCCGAGAATACGCTCAAGTACACCCTTGCAGATCTCCGGATCTTCCATGACCTTTTTGAACATAAAATCATCGGAAAATACGAGATCTCCGTATTTCTTATTCAGTTCTTTTACTTCCATAAACCCTACCTCCATTATAAATGAAACAATCTACAGTTACAATATTTGGGAAATCTCTTCACGACCTGACAGGTCATGCTTCCGGCGCGGCTGCGCCATAAATAAGATGTGCTCATGATACCATGTAAAATTAAGATCCGCAATATATCGCAGACAATGAATCAAAGGACGGCATCACATTTAGGGATGTGCGCGATGCGATAGAAGATTGAGCTTGAAACCGCTATACGATGGTGCATTCAAGTAGAGTGTTAAAAAAATCACATTAATCGTTTTCGATGAAAAACCCCCATTCTAAGTCGGCAAATGCAGTAATCTCGTTACCGTTCTCGTAAAACGTTTAAGAAAAAAGTCGAAAAATAAAAGAATTCCACCTCAAAAATTTAGCTAAATGAAGCCACAAAACAATTTTGTGAACAATATTTAAGCAAATGAACGCGTGTCGCAAAAGTAATTAGCAAAATTAAAGAAAAACTTTCGAATAATGCCTTGACAATTGTGCAATATTTGATTATCATAAAATACGTAAACGATTAAGGAACTCAACTCGATGTAAAAAACATACAGCAGAGAGAAGAGGAACCAATCAGACCAGTCTTTTCACAGGAGGTTATGAAAATGAAGAAAAAGGTATTAGCCAGCGTACTTAGCGCAGCAATGCTCGCATCTCTCATGGCAGGATGCGGATCTACAACAGCAGCTACAACAGCTAGTTCTGCAGCACCTAGTTCAGCAGCAGCTTCAACAGTAGCAGCTTCAACAGAGGCTTCTTCAACAGCAGCAGCTTCTACAGCAGCAGCTGATGAAGGCAAAGTCCTTAATATCCAGTGCTGGAATGAGGAATTCAAGAGCCGTGTAACAGATCATTATCCGGGTTATGAGAAGGTTAGTGATACACAGGGCAAGATCGGTGATGTAACAGTTAACTGGATCATCACACCTACAGATGATAATGCATATCAGAACAACCTGGATTCAATCCTTCCCGGCAATGCTGATGCATCAGCTGATGATAAGGTAGATATCTTCCTTATGGAAGCTGATTACGCACTTAAGTATGTAAACAGTGATACAACAATGAACCTTGCTGATCTTGGAATCACAGATGCAGATCTTGGTGACCAGTTCCAGTATACAAAGGACATTGTTACAGATGAGAGCGGCAACCTTAAGGGTTCTTCATGGCAGGCTTGCTCAGCTGGACTTATCTACAACAGAGCTATCGCAAAAGAAGTTCTTGGTTCAGATGATCCTGATACAGTTCAGGAATCAGTTAAGGATTGGGATACATTCAATGCAACAGCTAAGACCCTGAAAGACAAGGGATACAACATCACATCAACAGTTAATGATACATATCGTGTATATTCAAACAACGTTTCAGCTCCTTGGGTACAGGACGGAGAAGTTGTTCTTGATGACAACATCAAGAAGTGGGTTGATGATTCCAAGGCTCTTGTAGATGCTAAAGAAACTTCAACTGCTGATCTTTGGTCAGATGACTGGAGCAAGGGATTCTTCAATGACGGCAAGGTATTCTGCTACTTTGGACCCGCTTGGCTAATTAATTTCTCAATGCATGCTGATGAAGATGGTTCAGTTGCAAAAGATGGCGGTTGGGGACTTTGCGTAGGACCTCAGAGCTTCTATTGGGGCGGCACATGGATCGCAGCAGCAACAGGAACAGATAACCCGACCCTGGATGCTCAGATCATAAAGACTATGACAACAGATCCTACAGTTCTTAAGGATATCGCTACAAAGGATTCAGATTGCATCAACAGCAAGTCAGTTCTTACAGAACTTTCAACATCTGATGAAGGAAACAACGCAGTACTTGGCGGACAGAATCCTTACAAACAGCTTGAAGCAGGCGCTGAAAAAGTTGATATGTCTAACATCTCTAACTATGATCAGGGCTGCAACGAGGAATTCCAGGGTGCTATGAAGAACTACTTCGATGGCAACGCTTCATATGATGATGCACTCGCTCAGTTTAAGAGCGCTATCACAGAGAAGTATCCTGAACTTACAATGAAATAATTAAGTAAGGATAATTCCGGTAAATAAGATCAATGATTGGTGCCTGTCTTGCCTAGGCTTGGCAGGCACCTTTTTCTAAAGAAATAACGTCTTTATGACCGGCAGGGATTCTGCAGCAGACTGCAAAAGCGCTGCGGGTTCTGAAGATAAGATGTATAATATTAAAGTATCTTAAGTGTAACGAAATGCTTTCTTTATTAAGGAGGGAGGATACCCATATGGAAACGAAATATAAGAACAATGTCGCGGGCAAACATAATAAATGGGGATATATATTCCTGATTCCGTTCTTTGTAGTATTTGTTATTTTCCAGCTTATCCCGCTTATCACAACAATTTATAACAGCTTCTTTGAAAATTACATGTCGGGGCTTACACAGGTGGGTCCCAATTTTATCGGTTTTGAAAATTTTGCCAAGCTCTTTCAGAGCGGCGATCTCATGAAATATTTCAACAATACTATGATTATGTGGATTCTCGGTGCTGTTCCGCAGATAATAGTCTCACTCTTGCTTGCAGCATGGTTCACGGATCCTTCACTTAGACTTAAATGTCAGCAGTTTTTCAAGACAGTTATCTATCTGCCGAATCTTATAATGGCTGCTGCATTTGCAATGCTGTTCTTCGCACTGTTCGCTGATAGCGGCCCGATCAATTCGATGCTTATGCAGATTGGTATTATATCTGAACCCTACAAGTTCATGTCGCATGTCTGGACTGTAAGAGGACTAATAGCATTTATGAATTTCCTTATGTGGTTTGGTAATACGACGATCCTTCTGATGGCTGGAATGATGGGTATCGATCCGGCGCTCTTCGAAGCAGCTGAGGTTGATGGCGCAACGTCTGGTCAGGTATTCTGGAAGATAACACTTCCGCTTCTTCGTCCGATCCTTGTGTATGTTATCATAACATCACTTATCGGTGGTCTGCAGATGTTCGATGTTCCGCAGATACTGACTAACGGCAGTGGCGATCCGATGCGTACATCAATGACTCTTATCATGTATCTTAACAAGCATCTGTTCAGTAAGAACTATGGTATGGCCGGAGCTCTTTCTGTAATGATGTTCATACTGACCGGTGTGCTGAGTCTGATAGTCTATAAGATGACGGCATCCAAAGAAGTCAATCAGTAAAGGAGGGAGAAAACAATGAGAGAAAAAAGAGAGAGTACAGCGTCTGTCAATGCAAGACGTACTGTAGCATATGTTGTTCTGATCCTTCTGAGCATACTGTGTCTTTTCTGGTTTTATGTACTGTTCATAAACGCAACAAGATCGAACAGCAATCTGGCAAAAGGATTCACACTTGCGCCGGGTACATATTTCATTACAAATATGAAGAACCTGATGGCAGGAACACTTCCGATAGTACGAGGTATGTTTAACAGTCTCTTTATTGCAGCATCTACCGCATTACTGTGTACGTACTTTTCTACTATGACTGCATATGCGATCCATGGATATGAATTCAAGGGAAAGAGTATGATCTTCACATTCATCCTTGCGATCATGATGATCCCGACACAGGTCACAGCACTTGGTTTCATAAAGCTGTTGACGAAGATGAATCTGATGGACAATTATGTGCCGCTGATAATTCCTTCTATAGCGGCTCCGGCAGTATTCTTCTATATGAAGCAATACATGGATTCAAACCTTCCGGGGGCACTTATGGAAGCAGCCAGGATTGATGGCGCGGGCGAGTTTTACATCTTCAACAAGATCGTTATGCCGCTTATGAAGCCGGCTATCGCAGTTCAGGCGATATTCACCTTTGTAAGTTCATGGAATAATTACTTCACTCCTGCTCTTGTTCTTCATAAAGACAAGATGAAGACGCTCCCGATCCTTATCGCAACACTTCGTGCAGCAGACTGGATGAAGTTCGATATGGGTCAGGTATATGCGATGATAGCATTTTCTATCTTCCCGGTTATCATTGTTTATCTCTGCCTTTCAAAGTATATCGTTGGCGGTCTTACGCTCGGTGGTGTAAAGGGTTGATATAGTATTAAAAGATGGTCGGAAGCCGTGAGCTTCCGATCATCTTTTTTGTATATTATATTCACGTTCTGAACATCAGACGAAACTCGGAAGGAGTATAGCCTGTGAGGTTTCGGAACATTCTGTTGAATGCTGATATCGAAGAAAATCCGGAAGTGAGCGCAACATCAGTGATGGTCTTTTCAGGGTCGAGCAGGAGTTTCTTTGCGTATGTGATTCGGCTCTGACCTACGTATTTATAGAACGTGATGCCTGTGAACTGCTGGAATAGTCTTGAAAAATAGAACTTGCTGAAACCGGCAGATGATGAGGTTTCTTCAAGCGTGAGATTTTCCGAGCAATGCGTGTTTATATAATCGCATATGTTCATGAATTTATCCGAGTATTCTTTCTTTTTTAGTGTGTTGACATCAGCAGATACCGATCCTGCAGCGTAATTTCTTCCTATCAGGACGAACACATCTATCATCTTTGCATATATCTGTGCTTCAGACATGAGTTCATCAGTATCGTATATCTCCATGATCTCTTTAAGCATTTTGTTGATCTGACTGTGAATACCGGGCTGGTCTTCCGGCGAGATGAGATATAGAGGAGATATCATCGACATGACGCCCTCAAGCGATCTTATATGATGAATGACATTAAAATCTATCTGAAATATCAGTCTTTCACCCCTACATGCATAATAGTGATGAATAGTGCCGGGACATACGATCAGTATGTCATTTTCCCGAAGAACGATCTCTTCGTTTGAGCATTGTACACGATAACAGTCCTTGATGGGCATGACGATCTCAAGTGAGCTGTGCCAATGATCAGGATATGCCATAAGTTCTTCTTTGGGTTGCAGTTCCGGTTCTTTTGTAGGCACCGCAAAT
>OBMA010001862.1_pt1 | contig 12666 bp, 14 predicted proteins | sample 1539141 | NCBI WGS metagenome assembly OBMA01 (sample SAMEA3991484, study PRJEB22521) | metagenome | biome: anthropogenic terrestrial biome; feature: sewage plant; material: raw primary sludge | place: Sweden | collected 2012-09-26 | reverse complement strand
TTAAATGGGGGTAACGTATATTACATCTGAGCAATTACAAGATGTTCAGCGATTACGTGATTCAGGTGCATCGGTGAAGCAAATTTGGGAGCAATTGGCTCAGTATAATGACTCCTATGCTAAAGGTGCTGTCGATGTTTTCAGACCAAACTCAAACGGCTGGTACACGGTACGGGCTATTTGGGATGCAACTGGTGCAGATATGTCTAAGTTTGATACTGTTGACAGCGTTTAGGCAGTTAAAAAACAAAATGAATGGGTGGGTTATGAAAAGAGTTTTAATGTTTGCGCTTTTCGGGCCGTTGATTGGTTGGCTATTGAATTACTTAATTCCAATTGCATTAAAGACAGTGGGGATAATAACAGAAAATCCAAGTGACTTGGGTGTAGGTTTTTTTGTAATTGCTTTGATATATGCTTACATTTATATCACTCCCGCAAGTTTGTTGGTTGGGATAGTATCAAATTTCATGAGTTTTGAAAAACAGTGGCAATGGGCTTTGTTATGTGCGTTATCTGCCTGCACGTCTTCGCTATGTTTACATGTTTTTTTTAGAGTTAAATTATATGATTTGATAATGCTTGCTTTTGTGCCAAGTATTATCGTAACGTTATTAATTGGTTCATTTATTAAATGGAAAGGTTACTAATGGGAACAACGCATTTAACAGCAGAGCAATTACATGATGTGCAGCGGTTACGCGATTTTGGTACGCCAGTTAAACAAGTGTGGGAGCGATTAGCGCAATATGGTGATTCATATGCAAAAGGAGCACTTGATGCATAAAAGTGAAATAATGAGTAAAGCGTACCCGGTCTTTTTTTATTCCTTAGTAATGCCTTTGATTTCAGGGATTGGTTCGGGAATTTATGCCTGTTTTGATATGTTCTCCGACCCTTACTCCTTTAAATTAATTACATTGATATTTATGTGCGGCGTTTTTACTATGGGTGCATATGTTTTTGGTTCGGTTGCATCTGCTTTTGCAGGGCTAACGGTTAGTTTATCTGTGTGTCAACCAAAATATCAAATTGTTTTTTTTGCGATTATTGTTGCTTTATTGGTTAGTGGCATAACGGTTCATTTATATTCTTCTGGGGTTGATGGAATAGTTTTTATTTGTGCGGTTTTTGGAACACTGTGTACCAGTTTAATGTATTTCAAAACAGAAAACTTTAAACGTTTAAGTAAAGGGGGTTAACGTGGGAACATATATTACACAAGCACAGTTAGATGATGTAAAAGAATTGGTGCAAAGCGGTGCAAGTCCAAAACAAGTGTGGGATAGATTAGCGCAATACGGTGATACTTATGCAGATGGCGCAGTTAAAGTGTTTCAATCTGATTCTCACGGTTGGTACACGGTGCGTGCCATTTGGGACGTAACTGGTGCTGATATGTCCAAATTCAACCAAGTTGCGGTAACTCACATGTCGCAATATTTAGAAAAAATAGAGCAAAGTAATGATGGAAAGGGCTATCGCTTACCCAACACGGCAGATATTGAAGAAAGTTATGTCAGAGCATTAGAGAAGAATGGATTAACTGCCAAAACTGCCATTGATGTGGTAATTTCAAAAATTAATGCCGTGGAGCAAGACTTATTTCCCCCGCATTGGTATAACACACGGGGGGTTATTCATTTAGAGGAAGAAAGATGGAAACAATCCTATCAGTATATTTTAGATAAAGTATCTTATTCTGATGCCGATGTGATATATAAAAAAGTTAGAAATAGTGTCGTAGAGCAAGAAACTCAAGAAGCCTATTTACGAGCTGACCGCAAGATGCCACAAGTCGGCAAAGACGGCTCATGGGAAATTACCCCAATTCAAGGGGTCAGTTTTTACCGCAATAGTCGAACCGAAAACTGGGCAATTTATGATAAAAATGGCGAAGGGGTTTTGTATTTGGATGGACATAAAGAGCAAATCAATCACTCTAATTTTCGGTTGCGCCCCGATGCACAGCATGAGTTTCTCAAAGATGGACGCTGGCAGGTTGTTGAGATGTCACCCACTCAGGAGTTTAGTCCCAACTTGTTGAGTGAACGCACGATGACTGCGAATCTGTATGAGACAAACAGCCCACCATTGAGTCAATCAACGCAACCGAATAATAATCAAAACCCACTCAATCAACCCATAGCCGTTAATGCCAGTAATGCGGAAATCAAGGATTATCTATTTGCGGCATTGATGTCTGATGACGACATGAGATACGCTGCGATTGATAGTGTCTTGCAAACCAATGTGGCTCAAGACTTTACACAACAAGCGCAACAAATAGCGCAAGCATATGACCAACAACAAGCACAGATTCAACAAATGAACAATCCTGTGCATGTAATGAAATTGTAGGAGACGGCATGAGTTTAGAGTACAAAATAGATCAACTCATAGAGCAAGTGTTTTTACTCACGGGCAAAGTTGAACAACGGGCAAAAATAAACGAATCTTACGCAAACAAAACCAGTCAAACCATCGCGCAAGCGGAGCAAACGGTCAGTCGTGCCACACAAGATATACAGCGCATCACAGCAGACACCTTAAGCAGTGCGATTCAGAGTCCTGTGGGCGAACTTGACCACAGCCTGAAAATCATGCGTGATAATCTGATGCGCAATGCAAACGATGTGGAACGGCACATGCAGGAGTCTGTTGCGCAATTCAAGCGGGTTGTTTGGCTGGCGATTGGTGCATTTGCATTGGCGGGTGTGGTGGTTGCGGGCGTATCGGTATATGCGACAATGCAAGCAAATCAACAAATTCAAAAAACCGAGTGGATAGGAAACATCAATTCAGCAATTGCCAACGGCAAACTCACGGCTTGCCCTGATGGTGGAATCTGTGCCGTCGTGGATAAAAAGCAGATTCGTTTGGATAAGTAAAATTTAACGATCTGTCCTTCCATCAATTTTCAGCGTATCTTATGAACTCAACTTCAAATTCCAACTCAATTTTCAGCGTATCTTATGGACTCAACTTCAAATTCCAACTCAATTGAACTGATTGCACCCGATGACTGGCACATCCATTTGCGCGATGGTGACGCACTGCGTCTGACCGTACCACACGCCGCGCGCCAATTCGCCCGCGCGATTGTCATGCCGAACTTAAAACCACCCGTCACCACAGCAGTGCAAGCACGCGCATACGCCGAGCGCATTTTGGCGCACGTGCCTGTGGGTGTGGATTTTCAGCCTTTGATGACGCTGTATTTGACCGATAAAACCAGCGCGCAAGACATTCAAGACGTGGTCGATGATGGTTGGGTCAAAGCGGTGAAACTTTATCCAGCGGGTGCGACCACCAATTCGGATGCGGGCGTGACCGATTTGGCACACTGCGCGGCTGCGTTGGAAAAAATGCAGGCGTTGGGGGTGCCTTTATTGGTGCACGGCGAAGTGACCGATGCCGAGATTGATATTTTTGACCGCGAAGCGGTGTTTATTGAGCGCGTGCTCAAACCCTTGCGCGCGCAATATCCTAAGTTAAAAATTGTGATGGAGCACATCACCACAGCACAGGCGGCTGAGTATGTGGCGCAGGCGGATGAATTCACCGCGGCCACCATCACTGCGCATCATTTATTGTATAACCGCAATGCGATGTTGGTCGGCGGGGTGCGTCCGCATTATTATTGTTTGCCGATTTTAAAGCGCGAAAGCCACCGTCAGGCTTTGCTCAAAGCAGCAATTTCAGACAGTGGCAAGTTTTTCCTCGGCACCGACAGCGCGCCTCATGCGCAGCACGCCAAAGAAATAGCCTGTGGTTGCGCGGGTTGTTACACGGCGTCTCATGCTTTGGAGTTGTACGCCACTGCATTTGCCAGTGTCAATGCCTTGGATAAATTAGAGGCGTTTGCCAGCATCAACGGCGCGCGCTTTTATGGTTTGCCCATCAATACGCACAAGGTTCGTCTGAATGCTGTGCCTCAAACTTTGCCAATGGCGTTCGATTATTTGGAGGGCGAACAACTGGTGCCCTTGAACGCTGGCGAGACACTGGCTTGGACTTTTCAAGGTGAAGTGAGGTGACGATGCGTGGATTATTGATGGTGTGCTTGGCAACAGGTTTGCTGACAGGATGTGCAGTGATTGCGGTTGCCGATGCGGCAGCTTCGCTCGCAGTCGGTGCGGTTAAAACCACGGCAAAAGTGGCAGGTGCAGTGGTCGATGCGGCCATTCCTGATGCAAAGACTGACGAAGATTCAGAGTAGTCATTTCAACGACTCGAATTGACAAAGGTTGGGTCATGAACACACAGTCCCCCGTGATGGCACTTAGTGCCGCAGATGTGAGCAAACTCTCGTGGAGTGCGCCGTGGTTGACGCACCTTGGTGCGCGGTTTGCACGTGGCACACCCAAGCTGTGGTCATCGAGTATGGACACGCGCTCGGCCTTGAATTTTGCAGTGGCGATTTTGCGTGCACATGGTTTGCCGATGAAAACAGGCTTGGGAAAAAAGCTCAAATTTATTCCACAAGACGATTTGCCCCGTGCGCGAGCGTATGAGGAGCACATCGCGCTCACAGGCGGCGTACCCACGCGTTTGAACCTACATGATTTTTTCAATGCCTGTGTGTGGCTGACGTTTCCGCTCACCAAAGCCGTGCTCAATGCTCGTCAATACGAGCAAATTCAAGCGCATGGGGTACAAGACAAACGCGGTATGGCGCGCGATGCTTTGACCTTGTTTGATGAAAACGCTGCAATTTTGGTCACCAGCAACACACAGATTGCCGACGCATTGCGACACTTTGATTGGCAAAACGCCTTGGTCGCAACACGTGATTTATGGGACGATCCATTTAACCCACATCCGCAAGCGCGCGCAGCAGTGTATTTAATCGGTCATGCTTTAATGGATAAATTGATCGAACCTCGTAAAGACATGTGCGCGCATACATGGGTGGTGTTGGTTAAAGACGAGTGGTTTGGCATGAATTTGGTGGCGCGGATGGCGGATTTGGATACGCGTTTATCCACACAACTGAAACACCACAATTTTCACACCCGTGATTTTTGTCCGTTGCCGATTTTGGGGGTTCCTTATTTTTGGCAAGACAATCGCGATGCCGCGTTTTATAATGACGCGACCGTTTTTCGCGCCGGCCGTATGCGCAAACTAAATCCATCCAACAACCACACATAAAACCACAGGGACATTTTAATGGCTGTCAACTTTCCACCCATCAGCGCAGATCAACTCAAGCCCGTTGCAGGCGTGCAACTCGGTTATGCACAAGCAGGCATACGCAAAACAGACCGTAAAGACCTGTTGGTCATCACAGTCCCAGAAGGTGCAAGTGTGGCGGGCGTATTTACGACAAACGCTTTTTGCGCCGCGCCGGTGCATGTGTGCAAACGTCATTTGGCACTGAACCACGGCATTCGCGCTTTGGTTGTGAATACAGGCTGCGCCAATGCGGGTACGGGTGTGCAAGGGATGGAGGACGCACAAAAAACCTGTGCTGAATTGGCCCAACGCTTGAACCTTAAAGACAGCCAAATTTTACCGTTCTCAACAGGCGTGATACTTGAAAACCTACCAATGGATCGATTGATTGCAGGTTTAAACCCTGCAATTAAAAATCTGACTAAGGACAATTGGCTCAATGCCGCGCAAGCGATTATGACCACAGACACCTTACCCAAAGCGGTCAGCCGTCAGATACAAATTAAAGGGCAAACCATCACCCTCACAGGCATTTCCAAAGGTGCTGGCATGATTAAACCCAATATGGCGACCATGCTTGGATTTATTGCGACTGATGTGGGCATTGCTCAAAAAGACTTGGATACGCTCATGCGTCAAGTGGCCGATCAGTCGTTCAACTGCATTACGATTGATGGCGACACCTCGACCAATGACTCGTTCATCGTCATGGCCAGTGGTGCGAGCGAAGTGCATATTGCGCCGAATCAACCTGAATACGCGAAGTTTGCTCAAGCACTCACCGAAGTGGCACAAGAACTCGCGCAACTCATCGTGCGCGATGGCGAAGGCGCGACCAAATTCATCAGCATCGTGGTTGAAAATGCCCGTGATGAGGCGGAGGCAAAAACCGTGGCCTACAGTGTGGCGCATTCGCCCTTGGTCAAAACCGCTTTTTTTGCCTCAGATCCGAATTTGGGGCGTATCCTTGCTGCGATTGGCTATGCCGATGTGACGAATTTGGACGTGAACACCATTGAGGTGTATTTGGATGATGTTCATGTCGCGACCGCAGGCGGGCGACACCCTGAGTATACCGAGGCTGCGGGACAAGCGGTGATGAATCAAGCAGAAATCACCGTGCGCATTGTACTGAATCGTGGTGATGTGAATGCCACGGTGTGGACCTGCGATTTATCGCATGAGTATGTGAGCATCAATGCGGATTATCGTTCATAAACCATTCACTCTAAGCACTGAGCCAGCACCCAAAAAACTTCGACCTCAATATTGAATTGAGGTCGAAGTCATTGGGCATTATTCAAACACAAATTTTCCATCATTGTAATCGACGTTGATGGTTGCATTCGGTCCATACTGCCCTGCCAAAATCGCTCGTGCCAATGGGTTCTCGATGTATTGGCTGATTGCGCGTTTGAGCGGGCGTGCGCCGTAAGCAGGGTCAAACCCTTCTTTGGCAATCGCAGCCACTGCCGCATCCGACACATTCAAAGTCATGTCTTGCTCAACCAAACGTTGCGCCAAACGTTGCAATTGAATCTTCGCAATGCCTTGAATATTCTCTGCACTCAAGCCGTGGAACACCACCACTTCATCAATACGGTTGATAAATTCGGGGCGGAAATAGTGTTTGACTTCTTCCATCACCGCAATCGCAATCGCATCATCAGGTGTACCTGCTTCTGCAAGACGCGCAATTTCGCTTGAACCCAGATTCGAAGTCATGACCATCACGGTGTTTTTAAAGTCCACCGTGCGTCCTTGACCATCGGTCATGCGCCCATCATCGAGTGCCTGTAACAAGACATTGAATACATCGGGGTGCGCTTTTTCCACTTCATCAAACAGGATAACGCTATAAGGCTTGCGGCGCACTTGTTCGGTGAGATAGCCACCCGCTTCGTAACCGACATAGCCTGGGGGCGCACCAATCAGTCGTGCGACCGAATGTTTCTCCATGTACTCAGACATGTCAATCCGAATCAAATGGTCTTCGGAGTCAAACAAAAACTGCGCCAAAGCTTTACACAACTCAGTTTTACCCACACCTGTTGAACCCAAGAACAGGAATGAACCATAGGGTTTGTTCGGGTCGGACAAACCTGCGCGTGAACGGGTGATGACATCGGCGACTTTATCCACCGCTTCGTCTTGCCCAACCACGCGTTGATGCAAATGTGCTGCCATGGCGAGCAGTTTTTCGCGCTCGCCTTGCAGCATTTTAGACACTGGAATGCCCGTGGCGCGACTGACCACTTCGGCAATTTCATCCACACCAACTTGGGTTTTCAATAGGCGCGGTTTGTCTTGCGCATTTTGTTCTGCCTGCTCAGTTTTAGCCAATTGTTGCTCTAAATCAGGCAATTTGCCGTATTGAATTTCCGCGACCTTGTCGAGTTTGCCTTGGCGTTGTAGTTCAGTCATTTCGCCACGCAGCGCATCAATTTGCTCTTTGATGTGCGCGCTGCCTTGCGCTTGCGATTTTTCGGTGCGCCAGACTTCTTCGAGTTCTGCCAGTTCTTTTTCTAAATCTTTGATTTCAGATTCAATAATACCCAAGCGTGCTTTAGAGGCATCGTCTTTTTCGCGTTTGACTGCTTCGCGTTCAATTTTCAACTGAATCAAACGGCGATCAAGTTTGTCCAAAACCTCAGGTTTGGAATCAATTTCAATCTTGATGCGTGCCGCTGCCTCATCAATCAAGTCAATCGCTTTATCGGGCAAAAAACGGTCAGTGATGTAACGGTGCGACAAGGTCGCCGCCGCCACAATCGCAGGATCGGTAATCTCAACGCCGTGATGCACTTCGTATTTTTCTTGCAAGCCGCGCAAAATCGCAATCGTTGATTCCACGCTCGGCTCTTCGACCAACACTTTTTGGAAACGACGCTCAAGCGCGGCATCTTTTTCGAGTGATTCGCGGTATTCGTTCAAGGTGGTTGCGCCAATGCAATGCAAATCGCCACGCGCCAAAGCGGGCTTGAGCATATTGCCTGCGTCAATCGAGCCTTCGGCTTTACCCGCACCGACCATCGTATGAATTTCATCGATGAACATGATGGTTTGCCCCGCGTCTTGCTCGACTTCGTTGAGCACCGCTTTTAAACGCTCTTCAAAATCACCACGGTATTTCGCACCTGCCAGCAAGGCCGCCATGTCGAGCACCAAAATGCGTTTGTTTTGCAGGCTATCGGGCACTTCGCCATTGACGATGCGTTGCGCCAAACCCTCCACAATCGCGGTTTTACCCACGCCGGGCTCGCCAATCAACACAGGGTTGTTTTTACTGCGGCGTTGCAAAATTTGAATCGTGCGGCGAATTTCGTCATCGCGCCCAATCACGGGGTCAAGTTTGCCCTCGCGCGCGCGCGCGGTCAGGTCTAAGGTGTATTTTTTCAACGCTTCACGCGTGTTTTCAGCATTTGGATGGTCCACATTTTTCCCCTTACGGATACTTTCAATCGCGGCGAGCAAGGTTTTTTCATTCAAGCCCAAGCCATTTAAGGATTTTTTCAATGAGTGGCGACTTTTGTCATCGACCAACGCGAGCAAAAACATCTCCGAAGCGACATAGCTGTCGCCATAGGTCTGCGCGTGCCGCTCTGCTCGGTCAACGGTTTGTACCAGTTCTGACGAGAGCATCGGCATGCCTGAGGTCTGCGCCACGGTGGGCAAATTGTCCAATGCTTGTTTGATCATGGCACGCACCCGCGCCAAATCAACGCCTGCGTAACGCAATAGGGCAGGCACGCTGCTGTCCAAATCCTCAACCATGGCGGAGAAAATATGAGCGGCATCAATCGAGGAATGTGATTTTTCAGCGGCGAGCGATTGCGCGCGCTGTAGTGCAGTTTGAAAACTGCTGGTGAGTTTTTCTAAATTCATTTTAGAGCACCCCTTTCATCATCAGGCGATACATTCTGCCTGTACTGATTCTTAATTTGGGGTGATGCCGAGTATTTCAATAGAGATGCGGCAAAATGGGCAGGTCAGTGACTGACTGCCGAGCCAAAATCATCCATCAACGCGTGCAGCAAGGCATCATCGATGGTTTGATTGTCCGCCCATAAAATCGTCAGCACCAAGGCTTTGAATGTTTCTGCATTGATCATGCCAAATGGCAACACCATGCAGCGTTCAATGATGTGTTCGCGCTGTTGCGCCGTGATGGAATGCGCATATTCCAAACTGCTCAGTAGGCTTAAATTTTCATTGCCAATATGCAACCATTCGAGGTTGTGAAACACCCGCGTGCTGTGGGCGTGCGTGGCAGCAAAACACTCAATCGCCAAAGGCTCGCGCAATTGCTCGACCCAAGTCACCGCCGCGTGCACTTCGTGCTCTTCGAAACCCTCATACGCCATGCGCCGCGCCAAGGTAATCGCGTCGGGACACTGGGCAATGCCAGGGTAATTTTCAAGCAGGTAAAAAAAGATGTCAACCACGAATAGCTTTCAGTTTAAATAGCACGGATGCGCACGGGGTGGCATTTTACAGTATTTCGTATGCGAAGGTTGGGGCAATCAAATCCACTGCGTTCTGATGAAACAATTAAAGGAAATACGGAACAACCCCTTCCGTCTGCGCTGGATTGGGTTATTCCGTGTTTCCTAAACAGCCATTGATTGAATTTTAAATTGAGTACCCGCAAGGGCTTGTGCCAAAGCATCCAACGTCACGTCATCACCTTCGATGACCGCGCGTGGCGGCATGAGTTGCACGCGCGCGCTTTGCACGCCTGCGACGGCTGAAAGTTTATTCTGTACGTTTTGGACGCAGTGCTGACAGGTCATGCCATTGACGATATAGGTTTGCTGACTCATGTTGATTCCTTTGAATGAAATTTAATCCGACAGATTTATTATTGTACTGTCATTTGTGAAATCATTGTTTTATCTTTCTAAATTTCAGTCAGTCTCGCATAGAGATTGGTACAATACGCTTTTGCACCCATGTGAGATTTAATTATTATGACCTTCGCCCCCCTCCAAAACGATACTTTTTTACGCGCATTGCGTCGCGAGCCAACCGATTACACGCCGATTTGGCTCATGCGTCAAGCGGGTCGTTATCTGCCTGAATACCGCGCAACGCGCGCACAAGCGGGCAGTTTTATGCAGTTGGCACAAAACCCTGATTTGGCAACCGAAGTGACCTTGCAGCCGATTGACCGTTATGGTTTGGACGCAGCAATTTTATTCAGCGATATTTTGACCGTGCCCGATGCGATGGGCTTGGGACTGCGCTTTGTTGAAAACGAAGGACCGAAGTTTGACCGCCCACTGCAAGACGAAGTCGCGGTGCACCGCCTCGAAGTGCCCGATATGGCGAAATTGCAATACGTGTTTGATGCGGTCACGCAAATTCGCACATCGCTCAATGGTCGCGTGCCGCTGATTGGTTTTGCGGGCAGTCCGTACACAATTGCGTGTTATATGGTTGAAGGCGGCAGTTCGAGCGATTTTCGCACCATCAAAACCATGATGTACACCCGCCCCGATTTGCTCCACCATATTCTATCGGTCAACGCGCAAGCCACCGCGTTGTATTTAAATGCGCAAATCGACGCAGGCGCGCAAGCCGTGATGATTTTTGACACATGGGGCGGTTCGCTCTCGCACAGTGCATATAAGGAGTTCTCACTGACATATATGCGTCAAGTGATTGCCGCGCTCAAACGTAATGTGGACGGCGTGTCTGTGCCTGTGATTGTGTTCACCAAAGGCGGTGGTCAATGGTTGGAAGCCATGAGCGAGGTTGGCGCGGACGCGCTGGGTTTGGATTGGACGACCAATTTGGCCGAAGCAAAAAAACGCGTCGCGGGTAAAGTGGCTTTGCAAGGCAATATCGACCCATCGATTTTATTCGGCAGCGAAGCCTTGATTCGTCAATCAGCGCGCAGCGTTTTGGATGAATATGGTTCAGACGCAGGGCATGTGTTTAACTTGGGTCACGGCATTTCCCAGTTTGCCCATCCTGACTCAGTGAAGCATTTGGTGGATGAGGTGCATCAGTACAGCCGTCAGATTCGAGGCAAAAAATAAACTGCAAACGTCATAAGGGTTGATTTGGCTTTGCAACACCCCTCAGGATTGATACAGTTGCGCACAGAGTTATCCACAGGCGTAAGTTTGCGTGCTAAGTGATTGATGTCATTGACTTTTGTTTCTGTAAATATTGAAACATCAATGGTCTGTATCCTTTTTATAATTTAAACAATGATTGATAACACCCACTTTGAATAAAGAGATATATTTTAAACATTTGATTTTATTTGTTTTTTTGTGTTGAGAAACGAAGCACGGATTAACTCATTTGTTGTCGCTTTGGAAATAGTGGTTTTTACAAGGGTTGCGTTTTTTAAGTTGTTTTTGATTGCTGAGCGTTTTGGTCGGGCTTATTTGGATGGTTCCGTTCAAAAAAGCTTGCTTTTATTTGAAAAACGCTTTGATTTATCCACCGAGCGCAGGTTCGATAATTGTCAAGTGGTTTAACAAATTTTTTTTATTGATTTGTTTAAAATATCCGCGCTTCTCGCTTGACTTACGCACATTTTATTGGCGATGCACATAGGGCGTGCCTTTGGCTGATTTAACCCCTGTTTTTTGCAGAAAACAAACGCAACCGATTGTTTTTAATTGGTTTTCACAAATGTGTAATAATTAGTCATTCTGTTGTAACGCCTTATTTTATTGGGCTTGAACGATGTTTTACACGGTTTACCCACATACTTATCCACAGTTTTTGTGGGCAATATTAAATATTGAATGAAATCAATGATGTGCCCCTTAAACTTAAAATTAACTTGTAAAGGTTTGGCTAAGTCATGACATGGGTTTTGCGCATCGCCTGTGATGTACCTGTGACTGTCGCGATGGATGGTCTGTTTGACTATGCGCCACGTGAGTTGCATTGTGGTGATGGCACAGTATTGGGACTTAACCAGCCTGAGGCATGGATTGGGCGCGCGGTATTGGTTCCCTTTGGGCGTGCCGCCAAAGGCAAAGAGCCGCCCTTGGTGGTTGGCTGGGTATTTGATGTCGCTGAGCACTCCGATGTGCCCATCGGCAAACTCAAATCGGTCATCGCGGTTGTGCCTTGTGTGCCGCGTGCCGATGCACATTGGCTGCAGTTGATGCGCTTTATGGCGCGGTATTATCAACGCGGCTTGGGCGAGGTGTCACTGCCCGCGCTACCCAATAAACTGCGCACCGCACGCAACTTTGCCCCCGATGCATCAGGCACATGGCAACTTCAATCAGGCAAACGGGTTTGGCAGTCTTGGCAAAAAACTTGGCACAGTGCCGCCCAACGCCCCGCCGCGCTCGAACCATCGAATCATTTGCAACTCACGCCCACCCAACAAACCGTTTTGGACAATTTACTGCGTGCCCGCAGCGAGCCTTTGACACAACACCACGCGCCACAATTATTATTTGGTGTCACGGGCAGTGGTAAAACCGAGGTATATTTACAATATTTAGC
>OBMA010001859.1_pt1 | contig 12681 bp, 6 predicted proteins | sample 1539141 | NCBI WGS metagenome assembly OBMA01 (sample SAMEA3991484, study PRJEB22521) | metagenome | biome: anthropogenic terrestrial biome; feature: sewage plant; material: raw primary sludge | place: Sweden | collected 2012-09-26 | reverse complement strand
CGTTTGAAGTCAGTTACAGGATTTAACCTTGGTTTTTTGGTCGGACAGCAATATAATGCATCCGGAACAGCATTGGTAACAAAAGATGGTGGCCGTCCTTTGATTTTTACTACCGATTTTAGTAATAATAATTCAACCGAAGAGCAGGGGGTACGTGTTGTAAAATATGCTCCAAACCCAACCACTACAAGTCCTGGTGGTAGTGATAACGATTTTCAGTATTATCGTATAGCTGATGTGTATCTGATGCGTGCCGAAGCTAAATTCCGTAAAGGAGATGTTGCAGGTGCACTTACAGACATAAACGAACTACGCTCGAAACGTGGTGTTGCAACATACGCTCAGGCAGATTTATCGTTAGAAAAAATTCTGAATGAGCGTGGTTACGAATTTTACTGGGAACATTCGCGTCGTAACGATTTAATACGTTTCAACAAATATTGCGATGCGCGTTACGAAAAACCGTCAGTGACTCCGGCTTACAAAATTTTATTACCAGTACCACGCACTGCCTATGATGCTGACAAGAATATCGTACAAAATCCAGGCTATCCGGTATTCCAATAATTTTCAATAAAACATTTTTTCAACAAAAGGTAAGGGAGCATGAAAACTCCCTTACTAACAAAAGTATACATCGACAAAGCCGGTGTTATGCACAATTACGCACAAAAAATTTAAATAAGATGAAACTAAAAAGCATTTTGTTGATCGTTTTATTATCTCAAATGTCGATTTTCGGACAGAGTTTCCGACCTATACCTGAATGGCTTAAAACGGCTGCATTTTATCAAATTTATCCACAAAGTTTTAAAGATACAAACGGAGATGGAATTGGAGATATTAACGGGATAATTTCAAAACTGGATTATATAAAATGGCTGGGGATTGATGCTATATGGTTGAATCCCTGTTTTGAGTCATCGTTTCAGGATGCGGGTTACGACGTGACCGATTTTTATAAAGTAGCAGCCCGTTACGGAACAAACAATGACTTGAAAAGACTTTTTAAAGAAGCACACAAACGTAAAATACGGGTCTGTTTGGATTTGGTAGCCGGACATACTTCGGCAGATCATCCCTGGTTTCAAGCTTCGCAGTCAGCTGTACACAACGAATTTTCCGATCGGTTTATCTGGACGAATGATTCAACTGTGAAGCCTGAAAGACACATTTCGGGTAAATTTGAAAGAAACGGAACTTACCGGAAAAATTTTTTTGATTGTCAGCCTGCATTGAATTATGGATTTGGACAACCAGATTCAACTCAACAATGGCAACAGCCAGTAACTGCTCCGGGACCGATCGCTACCCGTAATGAATTAGTGAAAATTATAAATTTTTGGATGGATATGGGGTGTGATGGTTTTAGGGTTGATATGGCTCCGTCGCTGATTAAAAATGATCCAAACAAAGTGGAAACTAATAAACTCTGGCATGGAATACGACGTGAATTTCAAAAAAAATATCCTCAGGGAATATTAATCGCAGAATGGGGAAATCCGGCAAACGCTATAAAAGCTGGTTTTATGATGGATTTTATTATCCATTTGGGTAATAATGGTTATAGTTCAATGTTTTTCAATAAAGAAGGGACTTACCGACGGGACACCTGTTACTTTGACATTGCCGGAGTTGGTACACCTACAAAGTTTGTGGATTATTATCTGGAACAACTGCGTGTAGTGGGTGATAGTGGTTATGTCTGCGTACCTACAGCAAATCATGATTTTCAACGTCCCAATGCCGGTACTCGTAATTCAGAAGAGCAATTGAGAGTTTTAACTGCATTTTTGATGACAATACCCGGAGTGCCGCTGTATTATTACGGAGACGAAATAGGAATGAAGTTTATTCCCAATTTACCCAATAAAGAAGGAAGTCAGCTCACTAAAGGCAATCGAGCGGGTTCACGCACACCAATGCAATGGGATGGGAGTGACGGTGCCGGATTTTCGACTGCCCCGATAGAAAAATTTTATCTGCCAATTGATTCGTCGGCTTACAGACCAAACGTAGAAACACAAATAAATAATCCAACTTCTTTTTTGTATTTTAACAGAAACTTACTTCAGCTTCGAAAAAAATATCCAGCATTAGGAACCAGAGGAGAGATCAAGTTTCTTTATGCAAAGTCTAATACATATCCGTTAGTATACGAAAGGAGTTTTGGCTCAGAACGTTTTATTGTGGTTGTTAATCCATCGGGTAAAAGTTGTTCTGTTCAAATAAATAACCCAGAACAGTACAAAAAAATTATTCCTGTATTGGCCGATAAATGTGCTATAAACCTCGCAGAGGGAGGTCTAAAGATTGATATTGATAAAATTTCTTACGGTATTTTTAAGGTAATTGATTAGGTTGTTAGTTATTGTTTTTTAAGGTTGATGTAGCTCCGGATGAAGTTGTATGTTGATATAATTGTTGTTTAATTTTGACTAGCCGTTTTGTTTATTCTGTTTACTGTTTTGCGTCATCAAACAATTTCTGAAGGAGTTATTTTTTTATTAAAACTAAATTTCACATGTATAGATTTTTAAAAATCATAGCTGTTCTATTCTCATTATTGATATTTCAAAAAATTCATTCGCAGGATAGTTGGGTAATTTCAACGGAAAGTGTCAATCCTGCTGATTATTATGGTATTACGTCGGCTAACGGAATGATTGGTATTGTTTCGTCGCCTGAACCACTGAAGGTAAAGCAAATAGTACTAGCTGGTTTATACGATCAATACGGAAGAGGTCGGGTGAGTAATTTTATTCCAGCCTTTAATTTGCTTAATTTAAGACTAATACTTAATGGGCGGACAGTTACAGCACAAAATGTTAGCAACTTCAAACAAGAACTGAATATGCAGAATGGTACCTTTACCAGTACCTTTGATGTAGATAAGCTGGCGAAGGTGAAATATACCTATATGGCACTCCGACATTTACCATACTCAGTGATGGGTACTGTGGAAATAACACCGACTGCCGAAATAGCACTTAGTGCTGTTAATATAATGGAAACACCAGATGCCTTACGCGATTCAAAATTCACGTTTAATGAAATTAATCGTAAACACATTGGTATTCAGATGCTAACATCTCAAGCTAAAACTCCTACCGGAAAAATTATGCTTGCAGCCACCACATCGTTTGCTTTTACCGAAAAACGCGGTGAAGAGCCCAACGTTATTCACGAGATGCCGGATAGTCATCTTCATCAACAAAAATTTAGCAAAGTGCTTAAATCCGGAGAAATCTATAGCTTTTCGCTTGTTGGTACTGCAATTTCAACTGCACATACAGCTGATGCATACAATGAAGTAGAACGGTTAACTGTTTTTGCTCGTTTAGAAGGTGTTGAGCGACTACTTAAACTTCACAACCAGGCATGGGCAAAATTATGGGAAAGTGATATTCGCATTGAAGGAGATGCTCAGGCACAGCAGGATATTCACAGCATGCTTTATCATACTTATGCTTTTAATAGTACGAGTTCTGGTTTTTCAGTTTCTCCTATGGGGCTCTCAGGCCTAGGTTATAACGGACATGTTTTTTGGGATGCTGAAACCTGGATTTTTCCTGCATTGCTTGTTCTGCAACCTGATATGGCTCGCAATATGCTCGAATATCGATTTAATAGATTACAAGCAGCGCGCAATAATGCTTTTGCTCATGGCTACAATGGCGCAATGTTCCCTTGGGAAAGTGCCGACAGTGGCGTAGAAGAAACACCTGTTTGGGCTTTAGCCGGAGCATTTGAACATCATATTTCGGCTTGTGTGTCTATTGCTGCATGGCAATATTATTGCGTAACTCAGGATTTTGAGTGGCTACGTACAAAAGGTTGGCCACTCATTTCCGAAACAGCAGATTTTTGGGTAAGCAGAGTTGAAAAAAATGAGAAAGGGCAATATGAAATAAAGAATGTAGTTGCTGCCGATGAATATGCTGAAAATGTTGATAACGATGCATACACAAATGGAGCTGTAAAAGTAAGTTTGCAAAATGCTCAAGCTGCCGCCACTTTGCTCAAATTAAATGTGAATCCTTTATGGAAACAAATTGCTGATAGAATTGTAATTAATAAATTCCCTGATGGAACAACACGCGAACATAATACTTACAATGGCGAAAATATAAAACAAGCGGATGTAAACCTGCTTGCATATCCTTTATTGTTGATAAAAGATACAGCTCAAATTCACCGCGATTTAAAATATTACGAATTACGTGTGCCCGAAAAGAATACGCCGGCTATGACTCAGGCTGTATTTTCTCTTTTATATGCACGTTTAGGAATAGCTGATAAAGCGTATTACTTTTTTAAAGATGCCTATGTGGCTAATCAATTGCCTCCTTTCGGTGTTACTGCAGAAACTAAAGGTGGCGATAATCCATATTTTCTGACTGGTTCGGGCGGCATTTTACAAACTGTAATGATGGGTTTTGGAGGGCTGGAAATAACTTCAAAAGGTATTGAACAGCGAAAAAGCACTATGCCAGCACACTGGAAATTACTTACTATTACCGGTGTTGGAAAAAATAAGTCAACTATTGTTATAAGAAAAAATAATCAATAAGATTAATTCCCGAAAATCAATTTACCGAATGATTTTCTTTTTCTCCACATAAATAAATGTTGTTTAAACAAGATTTAAGGGGTTCGCAACTTGCGGATCTCTGGCCTTTTGCATGTCATTTTTCTCAATTTAATATAAATTATTTCGGCGCCCCTTAAAAACCATATAAACAAAAGAATATCAACAATATATCACATAAAATAGTTGTTTATATCTGCAAGTTTTAGTATATTTGAAGCATAAATCTTGCAAATAACTTATGCTATCAAAGAAAAAAGACACCAATCAGCGTAGTATGTTTTTTGGACTAGAGGATATGTTAAACCAAAAACATCCAATGTACATTTTAGCCAATAAAGTGGATTGGCAAATGTTTGAAGATTCGTTTTCGCCATTATATTGTTTGGACAATGGACGTCCGGCTAAACCGACTCGATTAATGGTAGGATTATTGATATTAAAGCATTTACGCAATATTTCAGATGAAAGTGTAGTTGAGCAATGGAGTGAAAATAACTATTATCAATATTTTTGTGGCGAACATGTATTTCAGCCTTGTGAGCCATGCGAAGCCTCTGAGTTGGTTCATTTTCGTAATAGAATTGGAGAGAGCGGAGTTGAATTGATTTTAAAGGAAAGCGTTCGTATTAATGGGAATGACAGTAATGATTCCACAGCGAGTATTGATACTACTGTTCAGGAGAAAAACATCACTTTTCCAACAGACAGTAAACTGCATCGAAAAATAATAGACAAGTGTAGAAAGATAGCAGAAAAAGAGAATCTTGTGGTGCGCCAAAGCTACACACGCACGCTAAAGAGATTAAGTTTAGATCAGCGTTTCAGGAATCATCCACGCAACAAGTGGAAAGCCAGAAAAGCCGATAGAAAAGAGAAAACCATTGCAGGCAGATTAGTTCGTGAGTTGGAGCGAAACTTATCTCCCGATTCCAGGTATCAATCAGATATTGATTTGTTTAAGCGTATTTTAAGTCAGAAAAAGAGCGATAGCCATAAGGTTTATTCTGTGCATGAGCCTGATGTGCAGTGCCTATCCAAAGGCAAAGAACATAAAAAATATGAGTTTGGGAACAAGGTTTCGATTATCTACACTCAAACCACAGGTGTGATTATTGGCGCTATGGGCTTTAGAAATCCTTATGATGGACACACGATAGAACCGGCACTGGAACAAGCAGTATGCTTACCGTGACCGCAAAAACAAAAAACGTAACTTCCGTGCATTGTGGATTCAACGTATCAATGCTGCTGCACGTCTGGAAGGTATGTCGTATTCAAAATTAATGGGTGCTTTACACAAAGCCGGTATCGAAATGAACCGCAAAGTATTAGCCGATTTAGCCATGAATCACCCGGAAGCTTTCAAAGCAATTGTTCAAAAAGCTAAAAACGCTTAGTCTGACAATTCTTTTTTGATAGAAACAAAAATACATTGATATAAAAGCCGTTGAATGAAAATTCAACGGCTTTTATGTTTTTTTGGTCAAATGCTTGAAAATTATTCAAATAATTGAGTACGTTTTCAAATAAAAGCTGTTATTTGTCTAAATAAAGCAGCTTGTTAGCTATCTATGAGGATGGTGTTATGCAAAAGAGATGAAATTATAAATGAGTAAACAATCTTTTTGTTAGTTTTGTACCATTTTAAAACCAGATTTTATTAAATTAAAATAAGTAATTTGAAAATAAAAGCATACTGAGTATCTATGCTTTTTTCGATTTGCTATCAAGGTTATATACGATTTGAACGAGAAAGAGTCAAGAGAAAGAGATTTAAATTTATGGAACACATTCAGAGATGGAAGTGAGAAAGCATTCTCCGCCATTTACCATGAATATGTTCAGGATTTATATCGCTATGGCTTAAAGTTCAATCCAGATTCCGAATTAGTTAAGGATTGTATTCAGGAACTTTTTATTAAGTTGTATAACAATAGGCAGAATCTGAATACCACCGATAATATTCGTTTATATCTATTCAAAGCTTTAAAAAACAGGTTGATAGATATTCATTACTCCCATAAATCAACTGTTTCATTGTCTGATAATGAAATGCCATTTGAAATAGCCAACCCCGATGAGCCTGATACTGAAGATGATTGGATTATGATTGTGAAAAAACGCAAGTTGCAGAAAAGCATGGAGTCGCTTACAAGTCGCCAGCGCGAGGCCATTTATCTTCGCTTTACCAAAGAAATGTCGCTCGACGAAATTTGTCTTTTACTTGATCTCAATAATCAGTCAGCACGAAATCTTATACACCGCTCCATTGAAAAACTTCGAAAGGAGTTTCTGATCACCATTGCATTAATATTCTTATTCAATATATAGAATTTTGTAATGTTCTGAAAATAAATTATTTAAATGCATTTGTCTGATTTTTTTTAAAAGGATAACAATTATTCTTTTAAAAATTGAGTACAATTTATTTTTTACCCTGTTGTTTTGATATAAGGTCAATATAAGAGAAGCATAAAACTAAAATGAAAGATTATAATTTTTATAAGCAATATAGCGTAGAACAATGGCTCGATGACCGTGACTTTGTTCTTTGGCTTAAAAGTCCGAATAACCCGGATTATAAAGTGTTTACAGAATTAATGAACAATGATACTGAAATAGCTGAGAAAATGAATAAAGGAGCTCAGATATTGTCAGAAATTACTATCAAAGAGCCCACTTTAGGCGAGGAAGCTGTTTCGCAAATGTGGAACACCATACAAGCCAAAACTAAAAAACATTTTAGTTTACCTGTTTGGTTTCGTAACTTCTCAGTTGCGGCTAGTTTGTTGGTTTTATTAAGTATTTCATTGTTTTGGTTTTTATCAAAAACTGAAAATGTATCATATACTGAATTTGCACAGCAGGTATCAGTTGATGCCATTGAAAATATTACTTTTAAATTAAATAACAAACCAGCGATCACTCTGTCTAACAGATCTGAAATTGTATTTCGTGAATCAAATAAAATTTTAGTTCGTACAGCAAAAGGTGACGAAATTTCGATGGAAGAAATTAATCTATCGAATGATGAACTAGGTTGGTTAGCAGTTCCTAATGGCAAGAGAGCCAGCATAGTATTTGCCGATGGTTCGCGTGTAACAGTTCGTCCGGGAAGTAAAATAGTTTTCCCTTCTGCCTTTGCTAATGATAGACGTGAAATATTTATTGAAGGTGAAGCATTTCTGGAAGTGGCCAAAAATAAATTGAAACCTTTTATTGTTAAAACAGCTGAAATGGAAGTCGAGGTTCTTGGAACCAGTTTTGACGTACAGGCTTATTCCCATAAAAATATTCAGTCAGTAGTGCTCGTTACAGGTCGTATTAAGGTGAGTACAACGGAAAACAGGGCAACAGAGATTACCCCAAACCAGAAATTTGCATTAAATCGTAATACAAATACTGAAGTGGTAAATCAGGTAGATGTAAACAACTACGTAAGCTGGAAAGATGGTATATTAAACTTTGAAAGTGAAAAATTATCGAATGTGCTGAATGAACTCAGCAATTATTATGGTGTAAGGTTCAACTATGATAGTTCCAAATTAAACGAAATTACATTATCAGGCAAACTAAATTTGAATGATAATATCGAAGATGTGATGATGGTACTTGCCACCACTGCGAATATTGATTTTGAAACCATGAAAACAGAAATAAAAATAAATGTTAAACCTTAAATCAATTATAAGTATGAAAACATAGAAGACTAAATAAAATAAAAAAACCGGGAAATACTGGCATATTCCCCGGTAGTAAGACTTTGAAAAACAAGTCGAAATAAAATCATAGGTTATTTATCAAAATCGTTGTAAAAATATGAAAAAAAATTCTTATCCATCTATCAACAAGGAAAGAACCTTAAATTCGTTACGAATTTTTAGTATTCTTATTATTACGTTTCTCTTTACAGGTATTGGTAGTGCTTTTGCAGCTAAACAAGCTTCTCAATCAAAAGGCATCACTATTACTGTAGAAAATAAAACAATTAAGGAAGTATTTAGCGAAATAGAGAAAAAAACGCAATACATTTTTATTTATAATGACAAAGTAATTGATGCCCGCAAACGTGTATCGATTAAAGCTCAAAACGAAAGTATAAATCAAGTCTTATCAAAGCTGCTTGCAGGTACAGGGGCAAGCTACAAAATTACTGATCGTCAAATAATTATTGTAAATTCGAAAGAAGAAAAAAAGCTAGACGGCAGTAATGAAACATCGGCACCAACTACTGTCAGCGGGGTTGTTACTGATGAATCATATCAACCATTAGCCGGTGTAACAGTTTTTGTAAAAGGTAGCTCTACAGGTACTGTAACTGATTTGGATGGTAAATTTTCGATGAAATCTGTACAACCTAATGCTATAATTGTATTTTCGTCTGTTGGTTATAAATCACAAGAATTTTTTGCCGGAAAAGATCTACTTAAAGTCGCAATGCAGGACGATACCAAACTGATTGATGAATTAGTAGTTATAGGTTATGGTGCAGTCAAAAAAAATGACTTAACAGGTTCTGTCTCATCCTTAAAGAGTAAAGATTTTAATAAAGGAGTAGTTAGCTCTCCAACTGATTTAATACAGGGACGTGTTTCGGGAGTAAGTATTACAACTAACGGAGGGGAACCCGGTGCAGGTGTCTCTGTTAGAGTGCGTGGAGCAAATTCTATTCGTTCTGGTCAGGAACCATTGTATGTTGTAGATGGTATTCCATTGGATGTAACCGATGTTCAACCAACAGGAGGAACCACCAGTGGTGTTGGTTCAACTTCAGCCAAAAATCCACTAAACTTTCTGAATCCTGACGATATTGAATCTATTGATGTGTTGAAAGATGCTTCGGCAACAGCTATTTATGGATCGCGTGGAGCAAACGGTGTGGTTATTGTGACAACCAAAAAAGGTAAAGAAGGAAAAAGTCAGGTTACTTATTCGGCTTATGCAGGTGTTTCTGAGTTACCACAGAAATATGATGTATTAACGGCTGCTGAATATAATGCCGCTCGAACTACTTTAGGACTTGCAGCCGACGATCAGGGTTACTCTACAGATTGGCAGGATCAAATTTTTCGCTCTGCTTTTACTCAAAATCATAATCTTTCGTTCTCGGGAGGAAATAAAACTTCAACATTTCGTGCGTCACTTGGATACATGAACCAGGAAGGTATTATCAAAAAAACCGGAATGGAAAAACTCTCCGGACGCTTAAATGTATCAACAAAAACATTAAATGATAAACTGACAATTGATGCATCTATCACAGCTGCACGTACCAATGATCAACGCGCTCCATTAGGCGAAACCGGTGGTGTTGAAGGTGATTTATTATTGTCAGCGCTAAAGCTCAATCCTACCTATCCGGTTTATAATGCTGATGGAACATTTTATCAGGTTTCTGATCAGGTTCGTAACCCATTGGCTATGATTGAACTTACTGACGATAATACGCAAACCGACCGTTTGTTGGGTAATTTGACCGGAACGCTTAATTTGTTTAAAGGTTTTAATTACAAAATAAATTTATCGGTTGATGAGACCAAAGCAACCCGTAAGGTTACACAGGATGCGTTGTTGTCGTACGCAACAGATAAAGGAACTGCTACAATTAGTAATCTGGAAATGGGAAGCAGTATGATGGAAAACTACTTTACTTATAATTTAGAACTAAATCAAAAACATAAATTCAACTTCTTGTTGGGACATTCGTTTCAAAAGTTCAGAATATTTTCATATTCGTTGAATGAAACAGGTTTTCCTACAAGTGAAGTAGATAATATCAATGACCTGGATTTGGGTAAGGCTACACAAGCTACAGTTAGTTCTTCGATAACAATCAATGAGTTGCAGTCTTTCTTTGGTCGTATTAATTATAGCCTGCTTGATAAATACCTTTTAACAGTTAACTTTCGAGCTGATGGTTCTACCAAATTTGGAGCAAATAATAAGTATGGTTATTTTCCTTCAGCAGCTTTTGCGTGGCGCATGAATGAGGAAAAATTTATTCAGAACCTGAATGTTTTCAGTGATTTGAAAATGCGTTTGGGTGCAGGTATTACCGGAAATCAGGAGGTGGCTAGCAAAGTAAGTTCTCCTACACTGGGTTCAATAACCGGTGCAGTGCTTGATGGAGGATCAACAGTTATAAGTGGCTATACACTAACCCGTACTCCAAATCCTGGCCTGAAATGGGAAAAAACTACGCAGTACAACGGAGGCCTTGATTTTGGATTCTTCAAAGGCCGGTTGAGTGGTACATTGGATTTGTTTTACAAAACTACTACTGATGTACAAATGTACCTTGCTACCAAAATGCCCGCTCCAACTGCTTATCAGTATGTGAATAATTCTGATATTGATATTGTAAATAAAGGTTTTGAGTTGGCTTTAAATGCTGTGGTTATTGCAAATAAAGACTGGAATTGGAGCGTAAATGGCAACTTTTCGAAAACAGATAATAAAGTTGAGAATATGACTGCTATTTCGAAAATTCCAACAGGTTACCCAAGTGGACCTGGTATTACCGGTACTGCATCTCAGTACATCATCAATAATGAGCCTCTCGGCACATTCTGGGGCAAAACTTTCCTTGGACTTGATGAGAATGGAAAAAGTATTTTTGCAACTGATGAGAACGGAGTTGTAACCGAAGGTATAATAGGACATGCATTGCCTGATTTTACCTATAATTTTGGAACTGCATTAAGCTGGAAACAATTTGATCTTGGCGTAAATTTCAACGGAGTTTATGGTAATGATATTTATAACAATTTGGCTAATGTTGTAAGTCAGATGTCGAAATTTGGAAGTGGCTGGAATACTACTCCTGAGGCCATTGCTTCTGGCGAATCTACATCTAATGTACTCGATTATTCTAGTCGCTATATTGAAGATGGTTCATATTTACGTTTGTCTAATGCTACTTTAGGATATACATTTAAGTTGCCTAAACAGAATTATATCAGTCGTTTAAGAATTTATGCTTCAGGCTCAAACTTATTGACATTTACCAATTATTCAGGCTACGATCCTGAAGTAAATGCAACCCGTGTTTCAAATGGTGTTCCTGCAATAGGTATAGGCTGGACAAGTTACCCTAAAGCACGTACATTCACATTTGGAGTTAATGTAGAGTTATAAACTATTTAAAAATGGACGTTATGAAAAAAATATATATATTTCTATCACTACTGATTATAGGAATTTCATCCTGTTCGGATTTGACCGAAGAAATTCTGGATGAAAAAAATAATTTTGATGTTGTAACCGACACGGCTAATGTTGAGATGTTGGTAACTCCTGCTTATGTTTTTCTGCGCGACCTTCAAAGTCGTAGTGCAGGTTGGCTAGTACAGGAAACTTCAACAGACGAGTTGGTTTTTCCAACCCGTGGAGCCAACTGGAATAATTCAGATTACAGAACCATTTTTACACATGATTATACTGCGGCTAACAGTTACATTAAAAATACATGGAATAGCTACCTCATAGGCTTTGCCAGATGTAATGTTGCGTTGTATTATATGCACCAAATGCCTCAAAGCGATGAAGTAAAACAATATGAAGCAGAGGTGTTATTCATTCGGGCTTTGGCTATGTTTCAGCTAAACGATTGTTTCGGACAAATGCCTTTTCGTGAATATACAGAGTATAACTTTGCAAATGATCCTCAATATTTTACGCGAAGTCAGATTGTTGACAGAATGATTTCTGATTTGAATGAAGTTATTCCAGTACTAAAGGAAAAAGGAGCCGTGCCTTATGGACGCATAACCAAAGCTGCTGCCCAAATGCTACTTGCTAAAATATACCTTAATAATCAGGTTTATACAGGTACGGCACCAGCATTTACTGATGGTACAGCTAAATGGGACGAAACCATTGCACTTTGCGACGAAATAATTGGATCAGGAAAATATATTCTTGCTGATGATTTCTGGAAATTATATTTGCATGATAATGCTGCTTATTCAAATGCAACAGAAACTATTTTGCCAATTATTTACGATACAAAAACGGGTATAGGTGGCATTCCATGGGTTAATATCACGCTGGATTACAATCAGTTCTTTGGGACTTATCTTACATCG
>OBMA010001858.1_pt1 | contig 12681 bp, 10 predicted proteins | sample 1539141 | NCBI WGS metagenome assembly OBMA01 (sample SAMEA3991484, study PRJEB22521) | metagenome | biome: anthropogenic terrestrial biome; feature: sewage plant; material: raw primary sludge | place: Sweden | collected 2012-09-26 | reverse complement strand
AAAAATGATTTTGAATAATAGGAGATTTTGGCTATATTGCAGCAACGATTTATAGGAAGATGAACAAATGTCATTTATTTCTGCTGGCAGCGCTGTTGCTGTTGCCGGCTGTGCCTATGCGGGCCATCGGAGTGGAACGGTGCGACACTTGTCTGTTCAATCCCGAGGTGAGCTCCAAAATAAAGTATGTGGACGTGGCCAAAAGCCTGAAAGACTCCTTCGGTGTGGACGATGATGGCGAGCTGGTCCGTACGGTGGTATTCGATTGCCCTGGCATGAGCAAGGCCGAGATTTATCTGGAGGCCTACAACTGGATTACCAATAAGTTTAATGGCGGCAGTCCTGACATACAACTGGCCGACAAGGACCTCTCCAGCATCATTGCCAGGACGGTTATCAAGGGGGCTGCGGTGTCAAACACGGTTTGGCTCAAATTCTCGGCCGACCTTAGATGCCTGCTGAGGGTGGATGCGAAGGAGGGCCGATGCCGACTTTCCATTACCGTGCAGGAGTATGTGTTCAGTGGCGCTGATATGCCTAAGTTTATGCCGATGGAGAAGGTCCGCCCCGATTTGTGTTTCCCCTTTATTGACGAGAATACCCGCGGCAGCCGTCGCATGGGCGCCATGAGCTACGTGCAGGCTTACAACTATTGCAACCTGCTCATCTGCAAGATGCACCGTGCCATTCTCAAACGGGGCAACACCACTCCAAATGCCGCCCCATGGTAATCAGTAACGCTAATATCGATTTTTATGGAAGTAAATATTGAACCAAGCTGGAAGGCTGCGCTGCAAGATGAGTTTGACAAACCTTACTTCAGCATCCTTACCAGCTATGTGCGCAAGGAGTATCAGTCGGGGGTCTGCTACCCTCCGGCCAAACTGATTTTCAATGCCTTCAATCTTTGCCCTCTCAGCAAGGTGAAGGTGGTGCTCATAGGTCAAGACCCCTATCATGAGCCAGGTCAAGCCCAGGGCTTGTGCTTCTCGGTGAACGATGGGGTGCCTTTCCCGCCTTCGTTGCAGAATATTTTTAAGGAGATAAACACGGACCTTGGCAAGCCGGTCCCTCGTAGTGGCAGTCTGGTGCGGTGGGCACAGCAGGGCGTTTTCCTGCTCAATGCCACTCTCTCGGTCAGGGCCGGACAGGCTGGCTCTCATCAGGGTAAAGGCTGGGAAGAGTTTACCGACAGAGTTATCAAGGAACTGTCGGACCGCCGTTCGGGACTGGTGTTCATGCTGTGGGGCAGCTACGCCAAGCGCAAGGGTCTGATGATTGACCGCAAGAAACATCTGGTGCTTGAGGCTGCCCACCCTTCACCTCTCTCTGCCAACAGAGGCGGATTTTTCGGCTGCCGGCACTTCAGTCAGGCCAACAAATGGCTTACCGATCATGGTGAGCCAACTATCGACTGGTGAGGGCAATTTTCTCTGCCATCTTTTTATTTTCACACTCATAACCCGACAAAATCAGATGAAATTGAATAGAACCGTAGCAATAGGTTTTGCTGCGCTGTTGCTGTGTGCCACCGCGTGCCGCAGGTCTGGTCCCGCTGTTTCCCATTCGCAGCTGGTGGTTGCTTCTGCTGGCAATGAGGTCAAATATGCCCGTGGCTTCACGCTCAGCCATCAGGGCGGAATTACGCGCATCAGTGTGCGCAATCCTTGGGATACTGCCTCGTTTATTGCCACTTATTATCTGGTGCGCAATGCACGGGTGCGGGTACCTGCTGGCGGACGCAAAGTGGTGGTGCCCGTCAGGCGTATGGTGGTCACTTCCTCCACGCACTATGAGCCTTTGCAGCTGATAGGCGAGCTCTCTTCCATTGTGGGCGTCTGCAATCCTGACCGCATCTACAATACGGAGTTGCGCAGGGCAGTGGCCCAAAATAAGGTAATTGGCTTAGGTGACAATTTCAGCATGAATCGTGAACGGTTGCTGCTGGCGCGACCTGATGCTGTGCTCACTACCCAGTATGCTGCCAACGATAAATATGCCCCGCTGATTGAGGCGGAGGGTATTCCGGTGCTTTATAATCAGGAGTGGCAGGAGCCGTCACTGCTGGGCAGGGCTGAGTGGATCAAGTTTGTGGCTGCCTTCTATGGCAAGGAGAAACTGGCCGACAGTCTGTTTGAGGGGGTGGCGCATCGTTATCTGGCGCTTAAAGCTTTGGCGGCAAAGGCTAAAAACCGCCCGCAGGTGTTTTCGGGTTGTGGTTTTCGTGGCACGTGGTATGTGCCGGGAGGTCGCAGTTATATGGCCAGTTTGTATGCGGATGCTGGCGCTCGTTATTTCTATGCTGGCGATAGCCACACGGGCAGTCTTCCGCTCTCGTTTGAGTCTGTTCTCTGTAATTTCAGTCAGGCTGATTATTGGTTTGGTGCACAGGAAAATACGCTGTCTGAAGTGTTGGCGGGTGAGCCGCGTTGCTCCATCTTTCGTTCCTATCGGTCAGGGCGTATTTATAATTATAACCGCCGCCGTTCGCCCAATGGCAGCAGTGATTTCTGGGAGGGCTGCATTTCTCACCCCGACCTTTTGCTGGCCGATGTCATCAAGGCTTTGCATCCTGAATTGTTACCTCATTATCAGTTTTACTATATGCAGCAGTTGGGGCGGTAGGGGGTGTCTGGCGTCTTGTATTCTTTCATTTTATAGTGCATAGTTTCCATCATATCTTATGCCCTCAAAGTCGGTTTTTTTGAGCCAGTCGTACAAGGTGATGTGATAGTTCAGTTGTTCTATCAGGTCGCTTTTCAAGGCGTCCGTCAGATTGTCGGTGAATATTTCTGGATATCGGTGTCCCAATTTTCCTCTTCCTATTCTGTATTCATCGAAATAGTATCGTACAATGTATATTTCGTCTCTATTGTTGTCCTCACATAGAATCAGGTCGGCCGAGATTGCATATTCGCCTTCCTCTTTCTTTTTCATTTCCTCGAAAAATGTACGTTCGTTACCTGTAATGTCCGAATTCAGTTTTTTGGCAAACAAGGCAACGTCAACGCTTGTCATTTCATCGTTTTCGAAGAATATGTCAGGCGCGTCTTCCTTGTTAATTGTTTTTTGGAATCTCATATTTTCTAAATTTTTGAATCCTACTTTCATATACTACAACGGGTATTCCTGGATCAAAATTAAGAGGAAATCCGACAACCAATAGTACAGAGGGTGATTTTTTACGTATCAACTCTTCTATTGATATTTGTATCAGTTTTTCTCTGTCTCGAATTTTTTTCTGAATGTTATTTTCAATCGCAACTCGACAGTGGGAAGCTAATCCGTCATAAACAAAGTCGAAAAAGTTAACATTGCTAATTGATGCAGTTTGTATTGTCGGTATCCCTCGTAATTGCATCCCCAATGCTATGTAACGGTTTTTCCTTATTGCGCTAATGGCATCGCATCTTTTCCCATCAAGAAAGATACTGAAATCTGGAGCAAATGCGCAAAGATAATGAGATGCTTTTTCAACTAATTTATTTGTATTATATATGCAAATATACAATATAAATTCATAATATTAGCAATAAAAATACAAAATATTGAGTTTTTATTCGTTCTGATAGATTTTAATGGGAATGTAATGAATTTTTACTGCGTGATAAATTTTGCTGGCCGATGTCATCAAGGCTTTGCATCCTGAATTGTTACCTCATTATCAGTTTTACTATATGCAGCAGTTGGGGCGGTAGGGGGTGTCTGGCGTCTCCATTTTGAGGGCGTTACCCCCTCCTTGTCGGAAAAGAGCTGCGCAAAATGTGACCCCGAGGAAAATCCGATGGCCAGGGCCACCTCCTGTATGGTCATGTCATCGTGTTCCGTCATCAGCTGTTTGGCTTCCTCTATGCGCAGCTGGTTAATCCAGTCGCGGAACGTGCATCCGCATCGCTCGTTAATGTGGCTCGAAATGTAGGTCCGGTTGGTATATATTTGATTTGCCACATCGTCAATCGTGACTCCATTTTTGCAATATCCTTTGTCGGCAATCCATTTTTTCAGTCGCTGTTCCATTTCGTCCGTCAGATTGGTACTGGGTTGCTCCGAACTGTTGGCGTGCCTATCGGCATCGTTATTGCCTATGGCAGGTGCCTCCTCGCTTATGGCTGTCTCCACCAGACCAAAATTGAGGGTGTAGTTGAGAAACGAGATGTAGATATAGATGAACATAAAGTCGCCTGCCGTCATTTGTATGGCAATCACCCATTTAGGCATAAAACAGATAATCGCTTCCGACAATCCGAAGACGATGATGCCCAGACAACTCTTGTAGAGCCATCTCACAAACTGGTCCACATCGTTGGAGTAGTAATTGTTGACCTTACGCACTGCGGCATGATAGGCCCGGAAGAAAATGAGAACCAGACGGATTGCTACCAGAAGGAAAATGGTGGCGGAGATGCCTTGCAAAATCATTCGGTGAATGCCTGTGGCAAGCAATGTGGATGGCCATAGCAGCGCCATGTTGGCTATGAAACAGATGCAGTCAAATCTTAGCTGGCGGGCATTGCGGTAGCTGTGGTCCAGCAGTATGATCATGGCTGCGCCAAAATGAATGGCTGCTATGTGGAATATGGTGATGTTGAGCGCTGTGGCTATATGTGGCGCATGACCCCGAAAATCGAACATCCATTGCAGCATTATCTGTATGCCGAACAAGGCAAAGGCCGTGGCTAATATCTTCTTTGAGCGCAGGTAGGTGTTCTCGCTGTCGTGGTAAGGCTTGCGGGCCATGATAAGGCTAATGGCAAAGGCATAAAGCATCACCCACGCTATCAGTAGTGACTTGTTGTATACTTGTTCTATCATTCCTCTTGTTGCATTGCGCAAAGATAGAAAAAATGTAAATATTTCTGCCGGTATTGTGTTCTTTTGTCCGTATTTTGTATACTTTTACTTATAAACAATATTCTTTATGAAAACGGATAGGGAAAATCTCCTGCTACTCACTCCATGAGTACTGCATGGCTCGTGGCTGATGCCGAGGGCAATGTGGCAATTTTTGATGGGAATAAGATACCTGTTGATACTATTATTCATTCTGTGCTTTTATATTTGGAAAGCCCTCCTTTTTTCATCGTCTTCTGTCCCCGAATTTTCCTTGGCTTATCACTTCTATCTGTTCCGTTACAAAATCGGGTTGCACTCTGCCGCATATCATTACGCTGAAGAACCGGTAACTCCATTTTGATCGTGGCAGTACCACCTGCGTCAGAAATTGGCCCGTAAAATGTTTCACGCTCAGCACCTGCCAATGGAGAAGGTCGTTGCTCCCTGCCAGATAGAATCCTGTGCCGCAGCTTTTGGCCAGACTGAAATGTCCGCGCAGCACCACCTCCCGCACCAGTTGATAGTTGTCCCCTTGCAGGCGGGCTGGACGGGTGACCAGCAGTATGCATTGTCCGTCGGATGTTGGCTCCCTTGCCTCTGCTGTCAGCTTATACAGTCCACCCCTGACGGGTATGGTGGCTTCTCCCAATGTGTTCCGTTCATCACACCGTAAGGCATACGCACCCTCAAAGTGGCGGTATCGTCCCCGTTGTGCCGACCACCGTTTGCTGCCGAGGTGGTAGGTATAGCTGCAGTCGCAGTCGGCCTGTGTGTTGCCAAACACAATCTCGCCATGCAGTGCGTCGTAGCCGATGCGGCAGTGTGCATCCAGTAGTTGTGGCAGACTCAGGGCGAGTCCGCCTCTTGTCAAAATCAGCAGAGCCGTCTGGCTCAGTTTGTCATGATGTCCACAGGCAAGGTCTTGTATGGTTGGGTTCTGCCATAAGGTTTGGCAGGGGTCGCCCCACGCTTCTGACGACAAGTCCACGCTGATGCGTCCTTGCAGTGCTTTGGCTCCGTTGGCGCACACAAACACCAGACCGATGGGGGTGGGCAGCACGCTGTGGCTGATGCTGACCTCGGCCGATATGGGCACTTGGCTGGCGTAGGCGGTCTCGCTGCCTATGCCCATGGCCCAGATGCCTCCTTGGGTAAAGACGCACAATGGATATTGGCCCGATTGGGCGGCGCTCACTTCGTGGGTTGCTATCCCGCAGGCCATGATGCGCTGGCTGTCGTAGGTGTAGCTTTGTGCTGGTGGAAAGAGGCAGGGGTTTGACAGGGCTGACACTTTGAGACAGTCGGCTTGCTGGCTGCCGCCTAAGGCGGGTAGGGACCCTTCTGGACTGATGAGGTCGGCATAGGTCTGCCCGTCGGCACCGATGTCGTCGAGCCGCTGGAGCAGGGACGCTTCGGCTGGCTGACTGATTTGTGATAGATAGGGGACCATCGTGTTGCTGAGGGTGCTGCTGGCCGACAAACCGAGGGAGAATGACCAGTTGCCGCTGCTGGCGGGTTGCATGGCCAGTTCGGTTTGTTGCCAGTGGTCGGCAGAGGTCTCGACGAGCAGAATGCAGCGGTCACATCGGCTGTCGGGGAAACTGATGAAGGGGGGCTGCAGCCATTGTAGACTGCCGTCTGAATTTTGTGCTTGCAGTTGTGTGGTCAGTTGCCGATAGTGGTAGAGGTGGTGGTTGAGGTTCTGCTGACGGTCGGTGCTGAGTTGGTAGATGATCCAGCAGGGGTGGCTTGTGGCTGTCTGCATGGCAGGACGGAGCCAAGGGGTCCCGTCAGCTTGTTTTACCACATTCCGCTCCGTTATTTTGGCGCTGATTTGTCTCTCGGTGTAGGCATATCGGCCGCCTGCTGGCACCAGCGACAGGGAAGTGTTTGGCACCATTTGTCCACGCAGCCGCTCGCCGAGGTCCCAGATGTGTAGCCTCTGGTTATACACCAGCATCCCTTGACAACTGTAGGCACTGTGCCCGCTGGCATCCACTGGCAGCACATCGCCGCTGCTCAGCGTGCTGAAGTTGACGGTCTTGTCGGCGGTGTCGGTGGCATCAGTCAGGTCATATTCCACCGCCTTGTATAGCAGGGCCGACGATAGTTCATTGGCACTGGGCAGATGTTCGGGCAGTCCCTCTCGGTCGGTCTGGCTCCGTTTGAGGCTTAGCCGGTAGTATCGGTTGGCTTCTGCTCCGCCGCTCTCTATGCCGCTGGTGCTGCTGTTCAGCCCATAGTGGTAGATGGTATGCAGATAGTCAAATTCGGCCTGTGCAAAGTTATACATCGACAGTGGAAGGCTGACGTAGTACACAGCCTTGCGCACAAGGCTGCCCTCCCCGTTGGCGGCAGGTGCAGGCGGGCGGCTGAAGGTGAGCTGCTGTTGCCACTGGTGGCGCAGGTAGCAGGTAAACTGGGCATTGACATCGCTGTCGGTGCTCAGATTGTTGGCCCAGAATAGTTTGAAACTGATTTTGTCGGGATTGTAATATACGTCTATGTCGCGTTGTGGGTTGAAAGTGTGGCCTGCGTGGGCGGCAAAGTCGGCGGCTATCTGTTCGCATCCCAGGTGCAGCAGTATTGGGGCACTGGGGCAGGTGGTGCTTCCGTCAGCCAACTGCCAGGCGGCGCTCACCAGCACATATCCCTCGCGGTAGGTGCGGGTGGAGGTCTGTTGCGCTTCCCATTCACCAGCCATGGCAGTCATCAGTTGCTGCTTCTGGTCGGTATTGTATGTCAGGTTGCCCCATTTCTTGGGGGTGTTGTCGTCACCCATCACCAGCGACACATCGTCGTCTGTCTCGCCTTGCAACATATCAAGCGGATATTGGTCTGTGGCATATTCGCGGTAATAGCATCCGCCGCAGTCGGTGCCTCTCACGGCTATGGGGTAGTTGCAGAGGCGGGTGCCGTGGCTGCTCCATTGTCCGCTCACGGAGTAGTGCAGTTCGGGAGGTGTGCCGTTGGTGGTGTCGGCTGGTTGGTAGCTGCCTTGTCGGTAGCTGTAGATGTGTAGGTCGGGGGTGCTGATGCACAGGTAGCTGCCCATGCTGGTCAGTTGCACTTGCTCGGCCAGTGCGGCTATCTGGTTGCTTTTGACATCGGTCAGCAAGGTCAGCAGGGTGGTCCATTGGACTGCTGTGTTGCTGTCCTTGTCGGTATCATCGTCGGAACTGTCACCCGGTGCATTACTGGTGGTAATGGCGGTGTGGTCGATGGTGGCGGTGTAGAGGTTCACCTTCTCACGTTGACCGCTGAGGTGGCTGCGCAGGGCTATCAGCTGGGTGCCGCTGGGCAGTATGTGCTGGTGAAAGGTGAGCAGACTGAATCCGTCTTGCTGGCAGTCTGGCTGATAGCGGCTTTTGTCGTTGGCTGCGTGCCATGTGTTGCCGTCGGGGCGCAATCCCAGTATGGCTTCGCAGTGGCTGGCATCGGTGGTGCTGGCATCACGGTTGATGCCAGTAGGGTGTATGGTGGTTTGCTGTATGTTCATTGTTCTCGGTTTTTGGGGTCATCTCCATTGGTGTGTTGCTGCTCATTTCCTTTGCTTGCCTTTAGCTGTTGCAGCAGGCGGTCGGCATAGGGCAGACTGCAGTTCTCGAGGAACATCTGCAAGGTGATTTGCTGGTTTTGCAGCAGCTGCATCAGGGTGTTGTCCATCAGTGAACGGAAAGCAGGCACATCCTGGCTCTGCACAATGCTGTTCATATAGTCCACATCGCGCGCGGCTTGCGGGTCGTAGTGTTTGGCCTCCTCGCTGTAGTCGCGCCCTGCCAGATTGATGTATTGGCTGCTGGTGTAGTATTGCTGTATAAGCTGAATCATGCGCTGGTCGCGCTGTTGCACAAAGTGGTTGAAAGTGTCAATGTAGTCGAGGGTGTTGATGGTGGCATTCTGGTGTTCCATAGCGTAGAGCGACGTGGGGGTGCCTTGTGCGGGAGCCTTGCCTTGTGCCGCATTGCCCACTCCGCCAATGTCGTTCATCATGTTCATTTGCATCTGTAGCATCTGGCTCAGACCGGGGTTGATGGCATTGGAACTGATTTGCTGTGGAATGATGGCGCCTGTGCGGGTGCGTATCTTTATCACTCCATTGTAGCGGGTCCACTCATCGGCTATCTCTTCCAGCGAGCCATCGTCGGGTATGCAGTCTTCGGGAACGAGCAGAACGCCCTTGGCGCTGGCACTGTTCATAAAGTCGAACATCACCATGTTGCGGTTTATCATTTTCTGCTGGTCTATCAGGTCTTCCACCAGCCCCCAGCACTCGCCGTTCACCATTGGGTAAAAGGCGAAGATGAAGGGGTGTGAGGCATGCTGATAGGGTGAGTAGCCTTCGTAGATGGTCTGTGCGGCGGGGGTGAGGTGATAGCAGTGCCAGCGGGTGGCATATTTCTGTCGCAGTGCAATGGCGGGGAGTCCCGATTGGTTGCGGCGGCAGTTCTCAGCGGTTATCCAGGCTTGGCTGTCAAGGGTGCGCAGCTCGTAGCTGCCGTCAAGCGGGTCGTGGCAATAGAGGCACCAGCTCCCCTCCTTGCGCCATATCTCTATCACCCGGCAGCGGCCTTTCTGGTCGGGACTGAGCAGGTCGGAGCCCTGCAGGGTGGCTGTTGGAGCTTGGACACTCCATTCGTGGCCGGTGGCCGCATCCGCATCGGGATAGAGGCTGCGCAGATATTCACCCTCGGTGGTGGTGTGGGCATAGGTGGCCAGCAGCTGGTCAAGGCTCAAGTCGAGAACTTCGCCCACCAGGTCCACGTCGTCGCCGCACACATCGTTGCCGCATCGCATGAAGAAACGGGAGGGATTGACTGCCCTGAATTTTGGCAGGGCGTGTTGTCGGTTGTCGTCCATGCTGTAGCTGGTGCGGTAGATGCAACAGCCGCTGATGAGAAATTCCTCCAGTTGGCGTGCATCGCGGCTGGCATAGTTGTTCTGACTGAGCACGGCATCCAAGGCCACGCTCATCATCTCGGCCGTACGTTGGTCGGTGCGGTTGCGGGCAAACACCATCGGCTTGGTGGCATTGCTGCGGTATTGTCCTATGAGGTTGCGCAGCGGTGGCCTTATCATATTTTGTTTCAACGGAATCCTACCTTCTCGCCGCAGGTATTGGTCTTCGGTCATTTGCCGTCCGTCCTCGGTCACCAGGTCGCCCCATTGTCTGCCGCGGTAGTAGTCCACTGCCCGTTGTCGGCGTTGTCTGAAGTCTGCCAGCGATTGGAAGCACTGCTCGGCTTCGGCCAGCAGTTGCAGGTTGCGGCGGCTGTTTGTCTGTTCGTCGGTGTGGCTGGCATGGTGGTGGGCGGGGCAGCCGTCCGTTGCTGCGTTGCCGGCGCAGGGTTCGGTGTCGGTTCTTAACGGATTCTGGCTGTCGCGCTGTTGCTGACGGCTTATCAACTGGGCCAGCTGGCCCTTGCTGAGTGTGGTGGTGTCTATCATTGGCTTGCATTCTTTTTCTGCAAAAATGCAACCAACTCAGTAAAATCAAAGGTCAAAACGGACAAAACAAATTTTTGCAACGTTGCACGTATTGTAGGGCTGCGCAATGCCATTTTGACCAAAACGTTACAGAAAATTGGCGAAAGACCCCCTCCTCTGTATCTTTGTGGCGTACTTAGCGGATTAGCCGCTTGAGTGCCGGCGGCAAGAGAGCCGTTGCTGATTCTTTATGTTAAATCTTTAATATTTAAATAATTATGAAACCAATTAAGAAAGTTTATTGTGGTCAGTGTGGCGAGAGTCGAGTCTTGTTTGAGACGAGAAGCAAGGCCATGAATTTTATCCGCTACAATGCGGCCGACATTCGGGAAGAATCGGGTTTTGCGCCGGCACGTGCCTATCGTTGCTCTTGTTGCGCGGGCTGGCACGTTACCAGCAACTACATCAGTCAGACGGCTGACGAGCAGACAGCGCGGCAACAGCACAAGCAGCGGCATGGCGCCCGCCGTGATACGCTGATGAAACGGGAATGGCTCACTGAACGTACCGACCTGCGTGAGTGCCTGCAGATGGTCAACACGTTTTTCAATTTGGCCGTGGAGTCGTTTGACAATAACAATCTGGCACTCTGCTGCAGTCAGCTCCGCCGCGCCCGCTCGCTCTTTGCCGAAGCCAAGACACTGCATGGCGCAAGGCGCATCAAGCTGCACATCGAGGAGGATATTGAACGCCTCTGGACCAAGGTGATGTTGCGTGGACAGCAACTGCATGTGCGTAACGCCAACAGCCTCCGTCTGGCTTTCTGCTGAGGATTGGTCAGTCTTTCGCCGCCCTATGATATGGATTTTGTATCGATGGCATGATATGGTATTTAGGCGTGGTGATATGGAAGGTATGAGGTGATATGTTTTTTTGAGTAGTGGCTGCATCCTTTTGGGGGTGCGGCCTTTTTTGTGTCCGTCTGCTCACTCCAGTATTTTGCAATACCAGCGGGATATGTGCAGCTTCACGCCGATGCCCGCCAGCGTTTTTATCACGAAGTATTTGTTGCCGAAACGCACCATTTTCCCCTCTATGCCTGCGTACGGCCCATGTATCACGCGCACGGTCTTTCCTATTTTTGCCTCTGCCTGCTCTATGCTTATGTATTGGGCTGCGTCATAGTTAGGGTCACAAATGATGCGGAATTCGGTCATCTCCTGGTCTGATATTTCCGACCATTCTGCCGAGTCTATCTTGTGCAATATCTGGTGGGGGGTCTCACATTCTTTCAGCAAGTCTTTCAGTTGGAGCTCGTGCATGGTTTTTTGTATGAACACAAGGTTATGAACCACGGGCACCAACACACGCTTGGGTTTTTCGTCGCCAGCATACAGCTTTTCCTTGTAGACCATCGGTATGAAGTGGGGAATGCCATGCTCATTCAGAAACTGGTCGATGGCCATCTCTCTGTTGTTGAAAGTGCGCATTGCGTACCACACTTTCTCCACTTTGTATGACTGGTCGTCTTGCTGGCTTTGCTCCATTTTCTTCGTTTATAGCTTTAAGAGAAGAATGACTTTTTTCTTTGTGTTGTGTCGGTCTTTATCAACCTCTCCATTTCCGCAAAAGTATTAAAACAATTTCATTCCCGCAATTTTATTTTTATTCTTTTGACTGATGTTTTTTATACCTTTTGCTGTGATATTTGTAAGGCTGTCTCTTTTTGGTGTCTTTTTTCTTTTTATCTTTGCACGAAAGGGTGTTGCCGTTTTGGCGGACCTGATAATATTGATATTATGAAGAGAAATGTATTATGTCTTTCCGTTGCTGCCCTGCTTGTCTGCTCGGCTTGTACCTCCCGTGTGGATGATGTGAAGGGAGTAATCAGTCAATATGACGACAGCCTGAATGCCGCCACTTCTGTTGTTGCCATGCAGCGGGTGAGTATGGAGTGTGCCGACAGCGTGAGGAACCGGATGAACGCCATTGGCATGGATAAGTTTACGGCTAAAGACAAAGTGCAGATTGACAGCATGGTGCGCTCATTCCAGAACCGATGCAATGAACAGACGGCGAAGGTGGCTTTTGCCAATATGAACCAGCTGATTGATAACTATAGCCAGGCGACCGACAAGGCGGCCTCCATATCAACCTTGGTGGACATCATGTCGGCCATGAATACTGAGTACCAGACGTGTCTGCACGCGATGGAGAATGATACTATGACAACTGTGCAGAAGCAGCAGCTTGACGCGATAAACAAAAAGCATAACGAGCTTTACCACAAAATCATTGAAAAGATGAATCAGAATAGCAAGGACATCTCATCCAAGGGTATGGAAGCTATCAAGCAGGCTTTTGGTGAGTGAGCCGGAAGCCAGTCTATGATTATAAAATAAAAGAATCGTCCCGATTATT
>OBMA010001856.1_pt1 | contig 12694 bp, 15 predicted proteins | sample 1539141 | NCBI WGS metagenome assembly OBMA01 (sample SAMEA3991484, study PRJEB22521) | metagenome | biome: anthropogenic terrestrial biome; feature: sewage plant; material: raw primary sludge | place: Sweden | collected 2012-09-26 | reverse complement strand
CGTGACTGGAGTTCAGACGTGTGCTCTTCCGATCTAGATGGGTGGAATGGAACGGAAAATACCGCGATGATATCCGCCGTTTCTTAAAGGGCGACAACGATACGATACACAGCGCTTCAACGCGTATACAAGGTTCGACCGACCTTTACGACGAGAGCAGACGCAGTTTTTATGCTTCTATCAACTTCCTTACATGTCATGACGGATTTACGCTTCACGATCTCTATACTTATAACGATAAGCATAATGAGGCAAATGGATGGAATAACACGGACGGCTCTAACGATAACCAGAGCTGGAACTGCGGCGTTGAAGGCGAAACTGACGATCCTGATATCAACAGGCTTCGCAGGCGCATGGTCAAGAATGCATGGTCAGTGCTTATGTGCAGCCGCGGTGTTCCGATGGTGCTGGCCGGAGATGAGTTTGGCAATACGCGGTTCGGCAACAACAACCCTTACTGTCAGGATAATGAGATCTCGTGGCTTAACTGGGATGACCTGAAGAAGAATCATGACCTTTTCGAATTCTGTAAGTTTATGATCGCGTTCCGCAGAAAACATGAACCTATCACGAAGAAGACTCCTGACTGCGACTATGGTTTCCCTGAGGTCTCTGAGCACGATACTACTCCGTGGGCTCATGATTTTTCGGGTGATTCGCATTACCTTGGCATCATGTATGCCGGCCGTACGCGCGGTAAGAACGATATCATATATCTTGCGGTAAATACTTACTGGGAGGATCTGCAGCTTTCGCTGCCGGAACTTCCTAATGGCTCGGCATGGTCGCTTGTTGTCGATACTTTCCAGGAAAAGAGCGTTGTAAAGCCGCGTATCTCAAGCGGTCACGAGACTATCGGCGCGCGGAGCGTGATGATCTTCACGGCGAAGTAGTGCGGTCGCAGCCGTAATTAACTGTAAGCGCACTTGTCTGCGGCTGCGGACGTATAATGTCTTACGCCGATGCTCAGTGTATGAAGCGCTCGGCGACGAAGACTGCAATGCAGGCGATTGCTGCGACTGTCGGAAGTCCTCCGCCCATAAAGCTGAGTATCACTGCGGCGGCGAGGCCGATTGCGGCACTTGCAACACTGCTTGTAGCGTAGAATATCGCGGGGATAGTCATTGCGGTGAGGCATGCGTATGGCACGTAAAACAGGAAGCTTCTGACAAATCTGTTTGTAATCTGCTTCTTAAAGATCGTGAGTGGCAGCATCCTGATTAGGTAGGTCGTGACTGCCATGACGACTATATACATACATGTTCTCATGGCTTTTCCTCCCTGTTAGTGCAATTCTCTTCTTTTGATATAGTCTCTGTCTGCACCTGATTTTCGACAATCTTATTCTCTGCTTTATCTACTGTTTTAACTTTTATTTTATCAGCATTATCATCTGCCAATACATCACTGTTATTTTCAGAAATCGCCTTATCAGGTATGGGAAATAGAAATGCTCCGAGTCCTGCTGCCAGCAGTGTGCAGATTATGATCGAAAAACCGGATGAGATGAATCCGAGCGCCGGTATGTATTTGATCATGCAGCTCATCGCCATAGCGATAAGCGCAACTATCGTGATTCCCTTATTTTTCTTGGCAGGTGGAATGACGATAGCGATAAACATTCCGTATAGCGCAACACCAAGCGCGCTCTGGATCGGATGCGGAAGAAGATCCGTAGCTACAGCTCCAACGACTGTTCCCGCAGTCCAGCAAAGAACCGGCAGCGACTCAAGTCCCGCCATATACATAGGTGTTATTTCCCCGGTATAAGTAATCGAAACCGCAAATATCTCGTCGGTATTCGCAAATGCGATAAGCATTCTTTTTAGAGTGGACATGTTTTGTGGGATTTTCTGCGAAAGTGACAGGCTCATAAGCGCGTAACGCAGATTTATGATGAGCTGCGTCAGGAACATCTCAACCATCGATGCACCTGAAGCGATGATCGAAAGACCCGCGAACTGACCCGCACTTGTGACATTCGTAAGCGATATTATTCCTGCGATGAGCGGCGAAAGACCGGCTTTTGCAGCCATTATCCCGAATGTGAAACTGACGCTGAAATAGCCTACCGCGATCGGGATACTCTGCTTGATGCCCATCCTGAAATCTGATCTTCTTTTTTCTTTTATCTCATAACTGCTTTTATTTTCCATGGTATTAGACATTATACACTTTATCACGCATTTTTCTTTGACTTTATTTCGCTTTTTTTCATCTTTCGATCCTGGCTGTCAGCTTTCCGACAAGCTTGTCGTAACGCGTGACTTTCCGCAGCAGCCCGATCAGGATCGATACACCGAGTGAACATCCGAGCAGAACAAGCAGTATCACGATATCGTAACGGAATGAATATATGAAATCCGGATAGTAATAATAATATATGAGCGTATGTATCATAAAGATATCGCCTGAATACTTGCCCAGAAACGCGAGCGCCCTGTTCAGATACGGTATTTTAGACAAATAAGAAAATGTCAGCATCGCAAAGACTACCGCTGTCGGCGCATACACTCTGTCGATATTGACATATTTCATCCCGATACGGAAGCATATCACCAAAACCGCCGCGCAAACCGCGATATACACGATCTGCGTAAAGATAGAACTTTTACGGTAATCATCAAGCTTTTCGAGCCACCCCTCATACGCAAACGCCGCGCCGAAGAATACCGCCGCAAGAAGAACGATAAGGTGATTCATATACCTTTCATTTTCCATAAGAAGAAAAGGATATATAAGCATGAAAATAAGAATCAGATACCGCTGCATCCCCGCGAACCGGCGTCCCGCCGACTCCGATTTCGAGAGATCAGCAAGAAATCTGTAGATCACACATACAAACGGCATTACGAGTATGATCAGCACCGCCGCCGACATGTACCACCACGTTATATTAAATGTTCCCGTCCGAAACAGCTCCGCAAGACCGAGCGCATCTATTATGATCCAGTGCTTATGGAAGAAACCGTTCGCATCAGTATAGAAACTCGCGATCGGTACACGCAGCACCAGCGTGATATACAGCATTGCAACCAGGTAAATGAAAATGACCGTAGATTCCAGCTTTATCAGACGCTTCGCGACCGTTTTCAAAAATTCTTTGGCGCCACGCAGATTCATCATCTGCTTCATCATCCCATATGCCGAAAGGAATGCGAACCCTCCGACACACGTCTTTCCGAATAGCACAAAATACGGATAGTTGAAAACATCCGGTGCAAATACAAGTTTAACGCCGTGAAGAGTGTAATCTCCGCTGAAAAGATGGTGATACAACATAAAAATGATCAACATTCCCTTCATCACCGCTGTGCAGTTCTTGTCAAATGTGCGACCTGTGCTTTGCAATGTCTCTCTCCTAATATTTTTTTCCTACACTGAATACTACAATAATCATATCATGATATGGGCGTCAAAAGTAATTATTGTATTATGATGTTACGAAGTGTCACCATCAGTCCTTTGCAGCCTTCTTCAATATCTTTATAGCATGTCTCAAAATCCCCCGTATACCACGGATCAGAAATGTCCTGATGTTTTCTGTTATCGGTAAAATCCAGAAGACGGCGTATCTTCTGCGATGGATCATCGCCCCTGCGGCACAGTTCATCTGCTCTGCAGATGCGGCTTATCTCACGCATATTCTCATCGTCCATGCCAATAAGAAGGTCATAATCTTCATAATCCTTCGCCGTCATGCGCCTTGCTCTGTGGGCTTCATTTGAAAGACCGTGCTTTGCGAGCTCCGCCCGCGCCGGCGGATATATGTGATTGCCGATCTCTTCTGTGCTCGTTGCCGCAGAATCAACCGTAACGCATCCTGCCAGGTCTGAATTTTCTATCATATCTCTCATCACAGCTTCAGCCATTGACGAGCGGCAGATATTACCATGGCAAATAAACAAAATCCTGATCATGTTTCTAAATCCCTCATTTTTATCTTTCCTTTTACCTGTGTACCAGTCAGAGCCATTATAACATCAACTCCATAATTCTTTGATCTTTTTATCGACATGAAAAAAATATATCAAAGCTTAATTTGAAGTGATATAATATTCACATAGATGCGCATTCACCTTTCAATCTGTGAATGAGACTGTGTATCAACACAACTAATATTAAAGCGAGAGAGAATAGCATGAAGGGGAAATTAAATGTAAACGACAGTATCATGAATTATATTAAAAAGGCTGTCATCATATCACTGTTTACTGCGTTAGCAGTGATGATAAGACCGTGCATAGCGAGGGCTGAAATCAAAGGAGATTTTACGGTAACGGGTGACACTAGTCATTATAGTTATGATGATGGTACGAAGCTTCTGTCAATTCACGGAGACTGCACTGTACAAAACACTGATCCAAACACAGTTACGACTACTGGTCATATTGAGATAACAAGTGGATGTACGGTAACACTTGCAGGCGTAAACATAGAATCATATAGTACTGCACCGATATGGATTAACCCTACTTATAACGGCGATACAGTAACGTTAAAATTGTCAAGGACAAATAAAGTAACGGCAACTGGAATTCTTTATGCCGGTATCGAGAAAGACGGAAACAACAGCGGAAGCCTTATTATTACAAGTGAAGATAACGGAGTGCTTAATGCAACCGGTAAGTATGACGCAGCAGGCATTGGCGGCGGATTCCACGAAAACGGCAGCGATATAACTATAAGCGGAGGAAAAGTAATAGCAAAGTCTACCAATCAAACCCAGCCAGGCAGCGCAATTGGCAAAGGCATGAATGGTTCTGATCAATCAGGCAATAGCATTACCCCAAGTAGTACTAATGCGGTGAATGTATGGCAGGATACTGATAATGAAAACGATTCTAAGGCATATTCGAGTTATACATCTACACTTGACATATCAACGTGGACGAATAGTATCCTTATGATCATATTTGATAAACCAAATGTTGATTCATCAGATTCTTCCCCATCTTATCATGCATCCTGCAATCACCACTATGAATGAGAAGTTGAAAAAGAGCCCACTGAAACGCAGGACGGTGAGCTTGTATACAAGTGTTCTCTCTGCGGAGATATCACCGCCCGTCAGCCTCTTTCATCTTATGATTATTTCATTTATAAATGTATGGGCAAGATACGTGATGCCAAGGCCGGTGATACCGTAACTATTTCGAGCAAATATTGGAATTCTTATCCAAAGACTCTTTTTAAGAAGCTTGCAGAACGCAGGGATATTACAGTGAAGATCCAGTTCACATATAAGCAGAAAAATTATGAGACGACAATTGCTCCCGATAAGACGATAGATACTTCATGCAAATATTATGGACCTCTGAAGCTTATGGAACTATATGGCGCAAGTGAAGTTTCAAAGTAAGTTACACATATCGAGATCAAGAAACATAACCTGAACGATAATGTCTAAAACAGCCACTACTTATCAGCATGACCGGCAATTAGAGCCCGGTGATCATCTGATAGATAGTGGCTGTTTTTCAGTGAAACTCTTTTATTAACCAACATTCATACCGACACTCAAACCGACATCTTTTGAAGGATATCTTCTATTTCTCTCTGTTTCAGCACCTTTCCCATAGCCGCGATCTTTTCATTTACGACGAGCGCGGGCATGCTCATTACGCCGTAAGTCATTACTTTTTCCATATCGGTTATATACTCAACTTCCACATCCAGATTCATATCTTTTACTGCGCATTGCGCATTTTCGAGCAACTCGCGGCAGAACTTGCAGCCCGATCCTAACACCTTTATACTGGTAACTTCACCTGCCGTCGCTCCGCAGCAGCACCTTCCGCTTGTTTCTTCTGTATCAGTCTCAGCTGCATTCCCATTGCACGCACATGCTGATGTTTTCGCATCTTCTTTTTTCTTTCCTGCTCCAAATAAACTCATAGTCCGTTTCTCCTTTTCAAAGTAATCATTGTGATATAATGCCATAAGATCATTCTGCATTTCATGCAGGCAAATAAAGCAGAACGACTTTTGACACTTGCATCGTTATATAAATAAAAATTGAAATACATTAAATCCATACCCAACAATGATGATACCTGCTGTGCATATTGCGATGAATGTCACCAGCAGCTTTGGCTTTACCGCTTTCCTGAGCATTATCATCGATGGCAGCGACAGCGTTGTGACTGCCATCATAAATGACAAGACCGTGCCAAGCTGTGCGCCCTTTGTAAGCAGTGCTTCCGCAACCGGAATTGTTCCAAAGATGTCAGCGTACATCGGCACTCCGATCACCGTAGCCAGAATAACACCGAAGGGATTCTTTGAGCCAAGCACAATTTCCACCCACTCTTCCGGAATCCAGTTATGAATGACCGCGCCAATGCCCACACCTATTAAAATATATGGGAACACCTTCTTAAGTGTTGATGATACCTGGTCTTTCGCATATATGACCCTGTCTCTGAAAGTCAGCTTCTCTGTCTCCAGATTGACCACCGATGCATTTCGTATAAAAGCTTCGACTTGATCGTCCATATGCATCTTTTCGATGAGCGTGCCTCCGATGACGGCGATGATAAGACCGGCGATCACATATACTACTGCGACTTTCCACCCAAATATGCTCATCAAGAGCACTAATGAACCCAGGTCTACCATAGGTGACGAGATCAGAAATGAAAAAGTGACTCCAAGAGGCAGCCCCGCGCTTGTAAACCCGATAAATAACGGAATCGACGAGCAGGAGCAGAATGGCGTTACAGTTCCAAGCAGCGCCCCGATCATATTTGCGAATATCCCGTGGAACCGCCCCATTATCGCTCTGCTTCTTTCCGGCGGAAAGAAACTCTGGATATAGGAAATAATGAAAATAAGAATGCATAGCAAAACCGTTATCTTGACAGTATCATACAGGAAAAACCGGACACTCCCGCCTAATTTTCCTGATGTATCCACTCCTACCAGGCCAAAAAGATTTCCGATCAGAACATTAAGCCACTTCATCCCGAAAACCTGATCCTGAATAAAATTTCCAACATCTCCGAAGATCCCCATGAACGTCTCCTCATAACACAGTTGCTACTTTTGACCCCCACATTATTATATCAATTTATACTGATGTGCTTGATCCAATCATGTCAATGTCTCTTACCGCATTTATATGCGTGAAATCTGTCTATAAGTGTTAATACATTCATTCATTTACATATATCTATTTATGCTTATTTATAAAAGCCAACCTTTACGAGCATTGGCTTTGTTGATCATTTACGCTTTTTATTGAATTTTTTGTTCTCAGCAGCATCCGCACCGCTTATCGTGTATCGTCCGATCATACTCTGCAGCCTGCTGTTTCCTTCAGGAGACAAAGAATAGTGCATCCATTTTTCTTCTTTGCGGCTGTCAACAAGACCGCTGTCACACAGGATCTTCATATGATGTGATAATGTCGGCTGAGTGATATTCAGCTTTTCCAGAATTATACACCCGCACTTTTCACCGTCACGGAGCATTCTTATGATCTCCAGGCGATTTTCATCCGCCAGTGCTTTGATAAGTTTAACATCATCTTTATAACTCATTTTTCGCCTCACATTGAAGATTGTCTATGTGTTATTATAGCATCACATTCATATCTGTCAATGTATCAACTGTGATATTATAATGATATGTTAGCATTATCAGCCTGATATCTCTTATTTCTCCATATTCCACGCCATATTCCAAAATCCCAGCTCATACTTTGAACAGTTGACAAATATCTCTGTCAGATGAGCTATCTGTTCATCTGAATAGTCTTTGGTGAACTTTTCAATAAGAGTTTTCATATGCTCATTCCCGCCTCGGAACTCATCGCTTGCATAGCCCCTTATCCAGTCGCCGTAGAACGGGTCATCTGCAGAATCCGGGTTATCAGCTACGATCCGTCTTGCGATCGTTTCATAGCTGATACCGCATGATAGCACCGCCGCAAGTATCTCCGCGGCGCCGCCTTCATAAGCGCAGCGTATCATATATGAGACATAAGAAAGATTAGCCTGTGACATTCTGGAATTCTTGATATCATCATCAGTTATCTTGTAACGTTCCATGTATCCTTTGTGAATATCAGTCTCATAGGCAAACAGCTCATTGGCATAACCTGAAAAGAACTGCATCGTCGAAAGATCCTGCGCCTTGGCGGCACCTATGGAAAATACTTTTGCGTAATCTATCAGATAAAGATAATCCTGAATTATATAAAATCTGAATTTCTCCTTATCAAGAGTGCCTTCTCCGATCCCTCTGACGAATGGGTGCTTATGATACTGTTCCCATATCTCTTTGCTGCTGTCTAAAAAATGCTCTGTTATATTCATCGTCTTTTCCTCTTTTTGAATTATTTTTTTTAATTACCATCTGTATTCGGCAGACAGAATGCATGATCCATCGGACCGCTCCCCTTGCCGAGATCGAGCATTGCGCCAAGCGCGCCGGAGATATAATTCTTCGCCTTTTTGATCGATGCCTGAAGATCATCTCCCTTTGCAAGGTTCGAAGCGATCGCGCTTGACAGCGTGCAGCCGGTGCCATGTGTGTTCGGATTGTTTATCCGTTTGCCATAAAACCATCTGTATTTTCCATTTTCATACAGAAGGTCGTTGGCATCATTCATGTTGTGACCGCCTTTGCATAGCACTGCGCAGCCATATTCACGACTGATCTTTTCTGCCGCCGCTATCATATCTTCCGGCGTTGCTACATGCATCTCCGCCAGCACTTCCGTCTCTGGAATGTTAGGCGTAATTACCATTGCGGCAGGCAGCAGCTTGTCTTTTAAAACACTTACCGCCTCATCGCTTATCAGTTTTGCGCCGCTCGTCGCCACCATTACGGGGTCTACCACGATGTTATCCGCATGATAAAATGCAAGTCTTTCCGCTATCATCTTTATCAGATCTCCGGATGATACCATCCCGATCTTTACTGCATCCGGGCGGATATCCGTAAATACATCATCGATCTGCTCACCAAGAAATCCCGGTGTAACTTCCATGATCCCTGTCACGCCTGTCGTATTCTGCGCTGTGAGCGCCGTAATCGCACTCATTGCATAGACGCCGTTCATCGTCATCGTCTTTATGTCCGCCTGAATACCTGCTCCGCCGCTTGAATCGCTACCGGCGATCGTTAATGCTGTTTTCTTTTTCATTATCTCTCTCCTTGGATAGATCAAAATCCATAATCTGCAGCCGCTAAAAAATCAAGTATCATGATCCAAATACCGATTCCGCCTTCCAAAATCCATCAAAATCTGAATAATCCGGCAAATAAATATCTGAGAGCTTTTTCACTTCATCTGCTTTTTCTTCTGATTTGTCATATACACCTGCCACCGGAAATCCATCATTTTTTGCTGTTCTTATCGCATGTATCGCATCTTCAAACACAAATGTCTCGTTTTTTTCTGTGCCGAGATGATGCATGGCTGTCCTGAATATATCCGGTTCATCCTTGCCGTGCCCGACCGAGGAACATGTGAATATCCTGGAAAATGAGAACTCCATGTCGCACCTTTTAAGCGCCGCCTTCACCAGATACTCATCTGTTGCGGTCGAAATGCACATTTTTACACCTTTGTCTTGCAGCTTTCGTATAAACTGTCGTACACCTTCTTTAGGCTGCACTTCGTCTATGTAGAAATGCTCTAGCATCTTATTTACGCCGCCTATTATCTCGTCCGTAGAAGCTTTGACGCCATATTCACTCTTATAGTAACAGGCTGCCTGATAGAGGCTCATCGACTTAAACACCTGATCAAGATCCGCCTGCGGTTCATAACCTATTGAACGCAGATAATCGCTGCCGATGCGGTCCCATATGAACATCGAGTCAAATAGAGTCCCGTCAAAATCAAATATCGCGCCTTTTATCATAATGCGGCCAGCTTATCTATCTGCTTCTTAAGTTCTGCCGTAGCTGCATATATATCCTTTTGAGCGAAGATCGCGCTTATGACTGCGATACCGCATATGCCGCTTCCTGCAAGCTGCATGACATTATCTTTAGTTATGCCGCCTATCGCAATGACCGGAATGCTGACCGCCTCGCATATCGCTTTCAAAGTCTCGTGACTCACATCATCTGCATCTGCTTTCGATCCTGTCTGAAACACCGCACCGACGCCAAGATAATCCGCCCCGTTCTTTTCGGCGAGGACTGCCTGTTCCACCGTCTGCACCGATACGCCGAGTATCTTATCCGAACCGATAAGCGCCCGCACATCGCCTGCTTTCATATCGCTCTGTCCGACATGAACCCCGTCTGCATCTATGCTGCGCGCAATCTCAACGTTATCATTTATTACAAATGGAATATGATGCGCTTTGCAGAGCTTCTGTATCTCGACTGCTTCATTCAGAAAATCCTCTTTATCAAGTTCTTTTTCGCGAACCTGAATGAACGTGGCTCCTCCGAGTATCGTCTGTTCTACCTGATCATAAAGAGATGCGCCATTAAGCCAGTGTCTGTCTGTTATTGCATACAACTCTAAACTATTTTTATCTAAGCTCATATCTGTCCTCCATATATATCTATTCTTGTAACCATTACTTATCTGACCGATTTATCTACTTAAGTTCATACCTGGCACCTTTATCCAGCGTATTCCCATCCATGTTATATATAGCGTCGATTATACGATTTCGATATGTTGAATTTCCGTCACCAGCCTGCATATGGGCAAATCCAATCTCGCCAGCGAGCCCCATCGCGCTGACCGCAGCAGCCGCGGCTTCCAGTTTATCGTTCTTATTTGCCGCAAGAAAAGCTGTCATCATGCCGGAGAGCTGACACCCCGTGCCCGTGATCCTGCCCATCTCAGGACGGCCGTTACGTATCACATAGCAGTTCGCGCTATCCGCAACAAGATCGATAGCGCCGGTTATGGCTATGATGCAGTCCATCTTTTTAGCGAATTCTTCAGAAAATCTGATCATCTTATCAAGGTTTTCTTCAGTCACGGCGTCCGCGACATCAGCGTCAACGCCTTTCGTAGTGCCGCTTCCAAGCGCAAGCGTCTTGATCTCGGATATGTTCCCACGGATCACGTCAAAATGTATCTCGGTTGTAAGTTTTAGTGCAGTCTCCGTACGTAGCCTGCTCGCACCAGCGCCGACCGGATCAAGCAGCACTACGTGTCCGAGCTCATTTGCCCTATGCCCTGCAACGAACATCGCCTTGATGCTGCGCTCGTTCAGGGTGCCGATATTGATATTCAGTCCGCCGCAAATAGATGTGATATCATACACATCTTCGGACTCGTCTGACATTATCGGGCTTGCGCCGCATGCGAGCAGGATATTTGCGACATCGTTTACCGTAACGTAATTCGTGATGTTGTGGATCAGCGGCGTGCTTTCTCTCAGGTTCTTCATACATTCGTCAAACATTTTTGTCTCCTCACTGACGCGATGCTCGTCATGATTCCCTTCGTGCAAGCACGATGGAATCCTTCCTCGCTATTCGCGCAAAAAACGGGTGTGCCAATTCAGGCATACCCGTTAATCTCATATAGCTATGTCCCTACGTTGGCATTATCCAAATCAGGTTATCTGGGTCGAAGGTCACACCTTCCTCTCAGCCTGTCATACAGGCTCCCCTATGTTCAGTTTTATATAGAATAGCGCAGTTCAGAGGAAATTGCAACGCAGACTATCTTATTTTCCGCTTAATCTTTTTCAAGTTCCTTGCAGGCCTCATCACTATAGAGAACCACGTCGTTCTTATTGTCATTCCACACTTTTATTATTTTTTCTGGTGAATCATGCGGCTTGCCTTGATCGGACTCATAACTAAAATACGCCGTTTTATCATTTACGTCATAATCGTAATAAAAATACCCGGTCATGTCCTTGCCTTTGTCCATATTAACGAGAAGTTCATCAATACCGTCATTATCAAGATCATGCAGCAGAAAATAATAATCTTTCATCCAGTTATTCTCGTTCGTTTTATAATCATATATCATGCCATCCAAATCATTCGTATATCCGGAATTGAGCTTCCTAAGGACATCTGCATATGCCTTTCTGCTCCCGGTTATAGTATCTGCATCGGCGCGCGGTGCTTTTTCCACCGGGCCTTCAACATCCGCATTTATTGCAGTTATTGCAAGCTTCGCTGAAGGTTCATTATCATCACAATATCCTGCTATCCAGATTTCTCCTTTTTCAAGCATTATCCCTTCATAATTTGCGAACATGTTATGACACTCTTCCGCTTTAAGTCTGGACTTATATTCGTCAGTAAGCGTTATATTGGCATTTGCAAGCTCTTCCTCTGTATTATATGTCCGTCCACCGATCGTTATCTGATAATCGCACATAGAAGCTAATGCTTTCCAGTCTTCTGCTAACAAAGTTTTCTTAGCTTTTTCCATAAAGGCATTAACTTCTTCATGTGTATACGTTCCACATGTACACATATCATATCGGGCTTCATCTCCCATATCCGCTTGCTCAGCTGCCAGCTCAGCATCAGATATCGTCTGTTCCGCCGTACTTGTCATTGACTCAGCTGACTGTGATGATTCACTTGTTTCTGTCGTGGATAACGAAGACTGCTCCTGCGTACCTGTCATCTCCGTTGCAGATGCCTGCGCTTGGGTCGTTTCTAATGTTGTCTCCTCTGCGGACGCCTGCGCCTCTGTCGTCTCTGACGCTGTTTCCGCCGGACTATCCCCGCACCC
>OBMA010001853.1_pt1 | contig 12708 bp, 14 predicted proteins | sample 1539141 | NCBI WGS metagenome assembly OBMA01 (sample SAMEA3991484, study PRJEB22521) | metagenome | biome: anthropogenic terrestrial biome; feature: sewage plant; material: raw primary sludge | place: Sweden | collected 2012-09-26 | reverse complement strand
GATTTTATCCTAAGAATGATAAAACTTTAAATTTTAAATTTGTTCAAAATGAAGAGGATTTTATAGTTGAAGAACAACCTATAAAATTCTCTGGTGCAGGAAGTTTTTTAGTTTTAAAAATAGTAAAAAATAACTGCGATACATGGGAACTAATAGATAGATTAGCAAAATTCTTAAATGTATTCTCAAATGAGATTGGATATGCTGGACTAAAAGATAAACGAGCTACAACAACTCAATATATTACAATTCCGAAAAAATACTCAAAAGAGATTAAACTTTTTAGAAATAAAAAGATCGAAATTATTGATACTTTTTTACATAAAGAAAAGTTAAATATTGGTGATTTAGAAGGTAATAGATTTAAAATAAATCTTCATAATGTTGGAATTACTGATATAAATCATATTCAAAAAATTATAAAACTTATTGTTAAAGAAGGAATGCCAAACTATTTTGGTTATCAAAGATTTGGAAAAGATGTTGTTGATAATCTTGCTAAAGCAAAAGATGTAGTTTATGGTGAAGAAATAGTAAAAGATAAAAAATTATCAAAAATGCTTATTGCTGCTTATCAAAGTAGTTTTTTTAATGCTTGGTTAGTTGAAAGATTACAATTATCAAATGAAGAATTTAAACTTTTAGATGGAGATATTTTTTTAGATTTGCAAAAAGATAAATTATTTACTCCAAAAGTTATAACAGCAAATATAATAAATGATTTTAATAATTTTAAAATTACACCAACTGGATTGCTTCCAGGAAGAAAAGTTTTTAAAGCAGTAGGTGAGGCATTATTAATTGAGCAGAAGTATGATGATTTATATATTCAAGAAAAAGGTTATAGAAGAGAAGCAATTGTTTTTCCAAGAGATATAACATGTAAATATGATGCTAATAAAAAGATATGTAGTTTAGATTTTGTTCTACCAAAAGGTTCTTATGCTACGGTTCTAGTTGAGTATTTAGCAAATAAAAATTTTTCTTAATTTTTTTTGTAAATAAAAAGGGGATATTTGGTTTTCCAAATATCCCCTTTTTTTATTTTTTGTTTATGGAAGAGTAATATATTTTGAATCAAAATATATTTTATTTCCAATTGCTATCATTCTTTCTTCATTGTCAAAGTTAAATTTATAAATTCTATCATCAGTAAAATCATGATTTACATTTATCAAATAACCTTGTGATTCAACAGCATATAATGAATCAGAAAATCCTAAAGCATGGATTTTTGCATATTTATATTTTTTCTTTGCAACTTCTACTAAATTTGGAGTTAATTTTATAATTTGACCATCAATCGTAGCTATGTAAACATCTTCTTTATTTACAATAATATCTCTTACTTCATAATTTTTAGTGATAATTTCTTTTGAAGAAATAGATACAACTTTATTTGGACTAGCAACTATTAATGTTTGAGAATTGTCAATTACATTTAATGAAATAATATTATTAAATTGACTATCAGGATCAACTGAAATATTTCTAATAGACTCATTTGTTTGTGATGAAACAATAATAACTTTACCATTTAATGTTGGGAAAAGTATCAAATTTCCCATAAAATATGGATTTGTTATTCTTGTATCATTTGCTAATGATATAGGTAAATACTCTTTAAATAGTGTTTTATTTGTTTTAATATCAATTAATTCAATTGTATTATTTGAATAAACTAATGCTAATTTGTTATCTTTTAAAGATGCAGCAACAACAACATCTTTTACAATTCTTTCTTCACTACCAATTAATATTTTGTTGATATAATTTGTTGCAATGATTTTTCCATCAGCACTTACGTTTAAAAAGTCAAAATTTTCTGGTAATTCAAAAGATGAAATTCCTTGTGCTGTAATAACTTTTTTATTATCTAGTGTTGCACCAATTTTATTCATCGATGTTATTGATGAAGACATAGATTCTTTATTTAATTCTATATTACTGCTTACATCTTCAGGTTCGAAATACTTTTTCCCTGAACAAGCTGTAAATAAAAATATTGCTGATAATGAAATTAAAAAATATCTCATAGTTTTCCTTCTTTTGTAATTAGATAGTGGTTTAATAATTTGGCTAATTCAAAAGCTTTTGAAGTTTGTGGAATCAATGCTAAAGTCGTTTTTGCTTCATTAAATTTTCCTTCATTTGTTAAAAGAAGTGCTTTATTAAAAATAGCAAATTCTTTTAATAAAAAATCATTTTGCATAGATAAATTATCTAATTCACTAATATTTTTATTAGCTAATGCAGTTTGATATTTTGATAACTCTTTTAATAAAGGAACACTTATCTGTGCAACTTTAGCTTCTTTTTTTGCTTGTAAATAAAGAGCAATATCATAAAGCTGAGGATTTTTATCTTTTAACGTTGCCAAAGCTTGAGCATTGTTGCTATTTTCTAAAACCTGATTGAAAGCAATATTTGCTTTAAGTTTATTTGATTGTGCTAAATTTTCCTTAATAAAAAAACCAATAATTCCTACTATTATAATAATCACAAATGCAAAGATTAATGTTTTATATTTTTTAAAAAACCTTTCACTTTTTACGAAACTTTCTAAAAATTTCTCTTCGCTACTTAGCCCTGTTTTAACATAATCAACATTTTCTTTTATACTCATTTTAATAACCTTTTTGAAAAGTAGTTGATATGGTACAAAATTTTTAATAAAATCTTACTTTTATCTTACTTTTTGTATAATATTTCTCTATAAATTTATAAGGTTATAAAAAAAATGAAGAGATTATTATTAGCTTCTACACTTTCATTGGTTCTATCTCAAACACTTTTTGCTGTAGAGGAACCAGTTCCTGAGCAATCAAGATTTGATTCTTTATCAAAATTAACAAAAGTAATCGGTACAGTTGAAAAATACTATGTTGATGATATAAAACTACAAGAAATAGTTGACAAAACATTAAAAGGTTTAATGCAAGAATTAGATGCACATTCATCGTATTTGGATAAAAAAGCATCTAAAGAGATGTCAATTCAAACACAAGGCGAATTTGGTGGTTTAGGTATAACTGTAGGAATGAGAGATGGAGCTTTAACAGTAATCTCTCCAATTGATGACACCCCAGCATTTAAAGCAGGTATTAAAGCATCAGATATAATCTTAAAAATCGATAATACATCATCTATAAATATGACTTTAGATGAAGCTGTAAATTTAATGAGAGGGAAGCCTCAGACAGATATTACATTAACAATTGTAAGAAAAGGTGAATCAAAACCTTTAGAGATAAAAATGAAGAGAGATATTATTAAAATTCAGTCAGTATTTTCTAAAACTATTGAAAATGAAAATTTATTATATTTAAGAATCTCTAGTTTTGATACAAAAGTTACAGAAGATTTAGAAAAAATTATTCAAGAAAATAAAAATGTAAAAGGTCTAGTTTTAGACTTAAGAAATAATCCAGGTGGATTGCTTTCACAAGCTATTGGAGTAGTTGACTTATTTATTAACAGTGGAGTAATCGTTTCTCAAAAAGGTAGAAATCCTGAAGATGAAGAAAAATTTGAAGCAAGTTCATTAAAAACTAAAACAAAATTACCATTAGTTGTTCTTGTAAATGAAGGTTCAGCATCTGCTTCTGAAATTGTAAGTGGTTCTTTACAAGATCATAAAAGAGCAATTGTTGTTGGTGAAAAAACATTTGGAAAAGGTTCAGTTCAAGCAGTTTTACCAATTGACAATGAAAGAAGTGAAAATATAAAATTAACTATTGCAAAATATTATTTGCCAAGTGGAAGAACAATTCAAGCAACAGGAGTAACTCCTGATGTTATTGTAAATTCTGGAAAAGTTACACAAGATGATGAAGATAAATTTAAAATAAAAGAAGCTGATTTAAAAAAACATCTTGAGGGAGAACTTGAAAAAGTAGGAAATAAGAAAAAAGAAGAAAAAGTAATAGTAGATGAAAATAAAAAAGTGATTACAGGTGAAGATGTATTAGGAGATAATCAATTGAATACTTCTATTGCAATTTTAAAAAGTTTAATAATAATGAATAAATAATAGGAGACTAAATGAAAATAAGTGATATTGTAGCACTTAATCTTTGGCCTGATTCAAAGAAAACAACAACTCAAAAAGGTATTTCTGAGTTGGAAGACTTAGGTTATAATCTATTTTATATTGGTAAAAATGCAGATCTTTATACTTGTCCTGGAGTTGAACCAAAAGTATTATTAGTAAGAAGTGATAGATGTTCTGTTTTTGATATTCCATTAAATCTTTTAATTGATGGAAAAGGTGTTTCTCAAACTACTATTTCTAATAATGGAGCTGAATTTGCAAAAGAGGCTGGTATCAGAACAGCAATTTTATCAGAAAAAGTTGATCAAACTTTGAACATAGCACCAAGATGTCAACTTATGGAATTGTGTAAACCTTTGGAAGCTGAAGTTAATGGAGATGTGGTTCAATTTGAATTAATTTTTAGAAATTATCTAACTGGTTCACTTTTTGATGCTTGTCAAAATAATTTAGATCCATATGGTCTCAATTTAGCTTCAGGTTTAAAACAATGGCATAAATTTGAAACTCCAATTTTTACACCAACTACAAAAGGTGTTAAAGATGAACCTTTAAATTCACAAAAAATTAGAGAATTATTTCCTGAAATTATTTCAAGTCTTGAAAAATTATTCAAAGATTTTACTGCTTTTGCATATGAAAGAGGAATCATTGTAGTTGATACTAAATTTGAAATATTTGTTAATTCAAAAAATGAGTGGGTTTTAGGTGATGAAGTTTTAACACCTGAAAGTTCAAGATTTATTTCAAAAGAAGATTTTGATGCACAAAATTATATTTCAATGGATAAACAAATTCTTAGGGATTTTGGTAAAGAAGATAACTGGAAAGAAAAAGCTAAAGCACTTAAATCTGGTGAAAAATTAGATGTAGTTGTTCCTCAAGTAATTAAAGATAAAATTTTAAGCGGATATACAACAATCTTAAACAGATTGAGTAAATAGTTTAAAAGGATAAATATTAGGTTTTTTTGCCTAAATTATTGTAAGGCAGATTTAGATATAATCGCAAAAATATAAATTGAAGGTAATAAATGAAAGCAATCGTAAATGTAGCATTGAAACAAGGTGTATTAGATGACCAAGGTAAAGCAACTCATCATGCATTAGATACTCTAGGATTTAAAGAATTAGTTAAAAATGTAAGAATTGGAAAACAAATTGTTATAGAATTAAACTCTACAGATAAAGTATCAGCAATAGAAGAAGTTACAAAAATGTGCCAAAAACTTTTAGCTAATACTGTTATTGAAGATTATGATATAGAAATAGTAGGTTAATATGAAAATTTCAGTATTACAATTTCCTGGAACAAACTGTGAATATGATACAAAATATGCATTTGAACAATTAGGTTGTGTTGTAGAAATTATTTGGCATAAAGAAAAAACAATTCCTGCTGATACAGATTTATTAGTAATTCCTGGTGGATTTTCTTATGGAGATTATTTAAGAAGTGGAGCAATTGCTAGATTTGCAAATATTATGGAATCAGTTCAAACTTATGCTGCAAATGGTGGAAAAGTTTTAGGAATTTGTAATGGATTTCAAATTTTATTAGAAGCTGGATTATTACCCGGTGCGATGAAAAGAAATGATTCTTTACATTTTATTTCTAAATATCACACTTTAAAGGTGATAAATACTGATAATAAATTTTTATCTTTAATGAAAAAAGATCAAGTTGTAAATATTCCAGTTGCACATCATGATGGAAATTATTATATAGATAAAGCTGGATTAAAAGATTTAGAAGATAATAATCAAATTCTTTTAAAATACTGTGATAAAGATGGGAATCTAGTAAATATGAATGGTTCTTTATTAAATATTGCTGGTATTTGTAACAAAGAAAAAAATATTTTTGGTTTAATGCCACATCCTGAACGAGCTATTGAAGAACTTTTGGGTTCTATTGATGGTGTAAATATGTTAAAGGGTTTTTTACAATAAGGAGTAATCTCCTATTGTAAAGACTAAAATGCTAAAAATATTAAAACTACTTATTTTATTAAATATTTTTTTATGTGTAAATCTTTTTGCATCAAAAAGTTTATATCTCTCATACAATAAAATACCAACAAATATTTACAAAAACCAGAAATTTGAAGTTGTAGTAAAAGCGTTAATTACAACAAATGATTTTGATTCTTTGGCAACAACTTTTTCTAATTCTTCAAATATTACAATTTTAAATCCAAAAAACCCTTGGCGAAAAGTTACAAATGATACCTATGAAAATAGTTATTTTTTTAAAGTGAAACAAGGAAATTTTAAATTTCCAGAAATTAGTATAGTATTAATGAACGGCAGTGCAATGATTGATTCTAGTGAATTAAGTGCTCCTGTAATTAGATATTCAGATATTGGAAAAGGGGATGAAAGATATTCAGGTGTGATTGCTGATGATATTTTTTTAAAAGCATATAAAACGAAACAATATAATAATAAAGAAGCTTTAACTATAGTAGATATAGATGCGATTAATTCAAATCTCGAAGATTTTAAAATAAAAGATGTCGAAGAGCAAGGTGTATCTGCAATAAAAGAAAATAATGAAAAACAAAATTTAGTTTATTATTTTGTTACACCAATATACAAAAAGAAAATTATAATTACTTATTATAATACTAAAACAAAAAGTCTAAAGGATTTTACTATTCCTTTATTATTGCAAAATGAATTAGTAAGTACGCAAACAGATTTAAATCCAAATGATTCAAGTTTTGAAAAGTATAAAAAAATAGCCTCAACTGCTTTTTTTATTCTATTTTTAATATTATTTATATTAAAAAGAAAAAAAATATTTTTATATATTTCATTGATACTTTTGGTAATTTCAATTATTTATTTTTTACCAAATAGTACTGGAATAGTAAAAAAAGATTCTTTTGTTTATATTTTACCAACAAAAAATTCAACTATATTCTTTAAATTAGAAAATGACCAAAAAGTTGAAATATTAGAAAAGAAAAATGGCTTTATTAAAATCTTAGGGAAAGAGAATGATTTTATAGGCTGGATAAAGGAAGAAAGTTTTGGCACGAATTAGAGGAATTATACTATTTATACAATTTTCAATCACTGTTGCAATAACAGTAGTTTTGATGTATATATTCAAAAAACATACGCATAAAGTAATAAAAGCATGGATGATTTTTCAAATGTATGTTTTAGGAATAAAATTAGAAACTCAAGGGAACTTGGATGAGTCATGTGACATGATTTTATTGAACCATCAATCTTTGCTAGATATTATTGTAATGGAATATATCCATTCAAGAGACTTAGCTTGGGTTGCAAAAAAAGAGATAACAGATTTATTCTTTTTTGGACATATAATTAAAGCGCCCCGAATGATTAGTGTTGATAGAGAAAATAAAGCAGGAATTATACATCTTTTGAAAGAAGCAAAAGATAGACTAGATAAAGGTCGACCCATTGCAATGTTCCCTGAGGGAACTAGAAGTAATGGAAAATCAATGTTAAGTTTTAGACCTGGAGCTAAAATGTTAGCAAATAGATTTAATTTAAGAGTTCAGCCTATTGTTTTGTTTAATACAAGAAATATTGTTGACTCAAAAAAATTATTAGCAACACCTGGTATTGTAAAAGTTATTTATTTAGAACCTGTACAAGCAGACAAAAATACAGATTGGTTTGAAAAAGTAGAAGAAAAAATGAATGAAGTTTTTAATAAAGAATGCAATAATTATGTCTCTTAATTGGTCAATGATTCTTGCAATTGGAGTTGGAGGATTTATAGGTGCAATTGCAAGAGCTTATGCAGTTCATGTAACAAATAGACATTTCCCTATAGAATTTCCTTTAGGAATATTACTCGTAAACTTAGTAGGTTCATTTTTAGCTGGAGTTTTATTTGCTTATTTTTCAAATTATCCACTTTCTGTAAATCTTAAAGCATTTTTAACAACAGGCTTTTTAGGTGCTTTAACTACTTATTCAACTTTTGCCATAGAATCATATTTATTGTGGGGAACATCAATCTATATAGCTATTGCAAACATCACGTTAAATTTAGTTGGAACAATATTAGCTGCTGGTGGTGGATTTAAACTTATGCATTTCTTTTTAAAGTAAAAATCACAAATTTTTTTAAGCATTATGTAGTTATAATGACGCAAAATCAATAGAAGGATATATCATGAGTATGCCAAGTGGTATGGAGTTAGTATTAATTGTATTAGTAATATTATTAATGTTCGGAGGTAAAAAAATACCAGAATTAGCTAAAGGTTTAGGTTCAGGTATTAGAAACTTCAAAAAAGCTATAAAAGATGATGAAGATGAAGTAGTACAAAATAAATCAGATGAAATTGAAAAAAAATCTGGAACAACTACAACAGAAAAAAATGAAACAAAACAAGCATAAGAGAAAATATTGCAAAATTTAGTAAAAGAATTTATTGAAAATAAATTAAATACAAGCATAGTTTTAGAAAAACCAAAAGATTTATCTTTTGGACACTATGCAACACCTGTCGCATTTTCACTAGCAAAAGAACTTAAAAAATCACCAATGGCTATTGCTGATGAATTAGTTTTAAGTTTAAGTAACTCTGATATGTTTGAAAAAGTTGAAGCTGTAAAAGGTTTTATAAATTTTAAATTATCATCATCGTTCCTACAATCATTAGTAAATAATGCATTAAATAACAAAGAATTATTTGCAAAACAAACAAAAAAAGATGAAAAGATTTTATTAGAATTTGTTTCTGCAAACCCAACAGGTCCTTTACATATTGGTCATGCGCGAGGTGCTATTGCCGGTGATTCATTGGCTCGTGTTGGAAAATATTTAGGCTATGATATAACAACTGAGTATTACATAAATGATGCTGGTGCTCAAATGGATTTATTGGGATTATCAGTTTCACTAGCTGCTAGAGATTTTCTTTTTAAAGAAGATGTAACTTACCCAGAAACTTATTATAGGGGCGAATATTTAATAGATATTGCAAATGTAGTAATAGAAAAATTTGGAAAAGATATAATTTATGATGAGGCAAGATTTAAAGAGATAGCCTTTTTTTCAAAAGATTTAGTTATGGAAATAATAATTAAAGATTTAAAAGATTTAGGTATTACTTTTGATAATTTTGTATCTGAAAAATCATTATATTCTTCATGGGATACTACAAAAGAAGTACTAGAAAAGAATGGTTCTCTTTATTCTAAAGATGAGAAAATTTATCTAAAATCAACTCAATATGGAGATGATTCAGATAGAGTAGTTGTAAGAGATAATGGAATTCCTACATATCTTGCCGGAGATATTATTTATCATAAAAATAAATATGATAGAAAATTTGACAGATATATAAATATTTGGGGTGCTGATCATCATGGTTACATCCCAAGAGTAAAGGCAGCTGTTGAGTTTTTGGGAAATAATTCTTCAAAACTTGAAGTAATTTTATCTCAAATGGTTCAACTCTTAAAAGGTGGAGAACCTTATAAAATGAGTAAACGAGCTGGTAATGTTATTTTGATGTCAGATATAACAGAAGAAATTGGTGCTGATGCATTAAGATTTATTTTTTTAACAAGAAAAAGCGATACTCATTTAGAGTTTGATATTGATATGCTAAAAAATCAAGATTCTTCAAATCCTATTTTTTATATAAATTATGCTCATGCAAGAATAAATCAAGTATTTAAGAAGGCTGAAATAACGCAAGAAGAGATAAAAGATATTGATATAAAAGATTTAAATCAAGATGGATTAAATTTAATTTATGAGTCACTTTTATTGGAATCTGTTTTAACTGAAGCATTTACAAAAAGAGATATGCAAAAAATTACTGAATATTTATATTCATTAGCTTCAAGTGTTCATAAATTTTACAATGAACATAAAGTTATAGGAAGTGATGAACAAAATATGTATTTAAAAGTTTTAGCAATGGCAGCTCTAAGTATAAATGTTGGTTTAAGTCTTTTAGGAATTAAAGCTAAGGAACAGATGTAGTGAGATGGATTATTACTGTATCTGTTATAATTATTGCATAGAATTATAACAAGTTGTTAAAAGGAGAGAAGTAATTCTCTCCTTTTTTTAATTTTCTTTAGTTGTTAATTCAGATAAAAATTCTTCTAATGAGTATTTATTTCTATATTTTTCACTCATTAAATGAATAAACATATCACCTAAATCAATAATTGTCCATTCGTCATCTTCATCTACTCTTAAAAACTCTTCACCTCTTGGTTTTAACTCTGTTTTTAGGTAGTTTAATAATGCGAATCCATGTTTTGAATTTAATGTTGTAGCAATTACAACATAATCAACTATATAGTTTTTTGATGTTAAATCAATAATCTCTATATTTTCTGCTTTTTTGTCATCTAATATTTTTTTTATGTTTTCTAATCTAGTATTCAAAAACTTTTACCTTTTCTCTTGAAGATTTAATATATCATCTTTAATTTCTTTTGGAATATAATTCAAATCAATTTTATCTCTTAGTAAACTAGAGCTAATATCAATATTTACATCCAAATTTTTAAACTCTTTTGCCTTTTTACTCTCAAACCCTTTTCTTGAAGCAACTACAAATTCAACAAGTTCTTTTAGTTTATCAATTTCATGCCATTTATCTAGGTTTTTTAAATTATCCTCGCCAATTATTAGATAAATTTTTGATGGATTATATAAGTCTTTTAGATAATTTACAGTGTCTATTGAATAGCTAGTTTTTTTTTGATTTATTTCGTAATCACAAATTTGAACTTTTTCAAACTCTTTAAAAACTTTTTTAAGTAGTTTAAATCTAGTTTCAGGATTTAAGTAAAAGCTACTCTTGAAAGGATTTAGATATGTTGGAACTACAATTACTGTATCGATGTCTAGTTTATTCAATGCTTCCTTTACTACTGTAACATGAGCTACATGTATTGGGTCAAAACTTCCACCAAATATTGCAATTCGCACCTATTTAAAACCTTTGTAATATACTTAAATATTATTATAGCAATTTTTCGATAAAATATCTACAATTAGATTTATTTAAAGGGAAAAATATGGCTATTAAAGTTGCAATAAATGGTTTTGGAAGAATTGGAAGATGTGTTGCAAGAATCATCGCAACAAGAGATGATGTAGAATTAGTGGCAATAAATGATACCGCCGCACCTGAGATGTTAGAATATATTACAAAATACGATACTGTTCATGGAACTTTTAATGGTGATGTTAAAGTTGAAAATGGTTATTTGAAAATGGGAAAAGTTAATGCAAAACTTTATTCTACAAGAGATGCTTCTGCATTAACATTTACAAAAGATTGTGGAGCAGAAGTTATTTTAGAATGCACCGGAGCTTATTTAACACAAGAAAAATGCCAAATCCATATTGATAATGGAGCAAAAAAAGTCGTAATGTCTGCACCTGCAAAGGATAATACACCAACTTTTGTTATGGGTGTAAATGAATCAACTTATGCTGGACAAACTATTATTTCAAATGCTTCTTGTACAACAAATTGTTTAGGACCAATAGCAAAAATAATTGATGATGCTTTTGGAATTGAAAAAGGTCTAATGACAACTATTCACTCTTATACAAATGATCAAAATATTTTAGATGTAAAACATAATTCAGATAAAAGAAGAGCAAGAGCTGGAGCTGCAAATATGATTCCTACATCAACGGGAGCTGCTAAAGCTATGAAATTAATTATGCCACAGCTTGATGGTAAATTACATGGACAAAGTGTTAGAGTCCCAACTCCAAATGTTTCAATGGTTGATGTAAATTTTATGATTAAAAAAGATACAACAAAAGAAGAAATTAACGCTTTATTTGAATCAAAATCAAAAGAATTATCTGGAATTGTAGCTGTTGATAATGATATGATGGTTTCAAGTGATTTAGTTGGAAATACGAATTCAACAATAGTTGCGTCAGATTTAACACAAGTAATTGGTGGAAATATGATAAAAGTTATGAGTTGGTATGATAATGAGTGGGGTTATTCATCAAGATTAATTGATATGGCCGTTTTTGTAGCTAATAAATAGGGTTAAAAATGAAATTACAAGAGATTAAGAATATTGATATTGCTGGGAAAAAAGTTTTTATTAGATGTGATTTTAATGTTCCAATGGATGAATACAATAATATTACAGATGATAGAAGAATTAGAAGTGCATTAAGTACTATTAGATATTGTATTGATAATGATTGTTCAGTTATTTTAGCTTCACACTTTGGAAGACCAAAAGGTGGATTTGAAGAAGAATTTTCTTTACAACCAATCGCAAAAAGATTACACACTCTTTTAAAACAAGAGATAAAAATGGCTCCAAGTATTATTTGTGATGAAACTATGAAAATGGCAAAAGAGCTTAAATCTGGTGAAATTTTATTATTGGAAAATATGAGATTTGAAACAGGTGAAACTAAAAATGATGAAGCTTTAAGTGCAAAATTAGCATCAATGGCAGAAGTTTATATTAATGATGCTTTTGGAGTTTCTCATAGAGCTCATTCATCTGTTGAGGGAATTGCAAAATATTTTGATATGCAACACAAAGCAGCTGGATTTTTAATGGCAAAAGAGATTAAATTTTTCCATCATATTGTTCATAATCCAAAAAGACCATTTGTTTCAATCGTTGGTGGTTCAAAAG